>CEOC01006917.1_pt1 | contig 20796 bp, 21 predicted proteins | sample 356191 | NCBI WGS metagenome assembly CEOC01 (sample SAMEA2619952, study PRJEB7988) | marine metagenome | biome: marine biome (ENVO:00000447); feature: deep chlorophyll maximum layer (ENVO:xxxxxxxx); material: "saline water (ENVO:00002010), including plankton (ENVO:xxxxxxxx)" | depth 17 m
TTATTTTATTTTTCATAAAAAAATATTTTATGTAAAGTATATAAAAGTAAGATAGCCACCATAAGATAACAAAAAAATACAACGAAGAAATCTAACGCCATACCTAAATTATATGAAAATAGATAATATCCCAATAAAATAAGAAATAGTCCAGCCAACTCCTTATTTTTAATTTTATTAATAACAAAAAATAATTTATTAAAAAAATAAAAAAAAGAAATTGTAAATAATATTGAGTAAAAACCAAATAAGATATCAAGCTCCGCATATATTGGGATCAGCTGTGAATTCATTATCGATGTAGCAGATGGTTCACTACTCTCTGATACCCAATATATAGACCTAGTAACAAAGGGGATGTTATATAAATCAAAACCAGGAGTTAACTTATCGATTATTGCCTTGAAATAATAATTTATATTAATAAAATCTACGTAAATAATTGATGAAGATATTTTGCTTACTGAAAAATCGATATATGAAAGTCTTGATGAAATTGCGCCTATAGCTTTATATAAGAAATCATCATATTGAAAAAAATTTAAATTAAGAATTTCTAGTAATGAATACTGTGAGTAATAACTTGGATCATATGATAACCTTCGAAATGCTGATCCAAACAGAAAGGTAAAAATACTTACAAAAAAGATTAATGGTAATAAAAGAAGTATCCGATAATTAAGTGTAATTATATTTTCCTTTAATCTTGAAAAGAAAAAATAATATATAACTAATGAAAAGAGAATGGATCTTGATCCTGAAAAAATACTTAAAGAAAAAAATAATCCCATTAGTATAAGAGTTAAATATAAAAATACCTTAGGGGAATCCTTTCCTTTAAAAAACAAAATGAAGAAAATTATGAGTAAAGCAATATATAAATTAAAAATTGACTTAGCTATCTGGATAATAGCTGGAAAAGTATCAAAATAATTTCGATTAAATAGTGGCTCGTAGGCGTTTAATAAAATAATAAATAAAACAACTACTAATAGAAATATAATAAATTTATTGCTAATAGTGAATTGACTAAAATTAAAGTTACTACATGGATTGATAAAGAGAATTGATATGCTAAATATAAGGTATTGATAGATTATGTTCGGAAAAGCTTGCGCAATTGTGAAATCATGAACGTGTTGATAACTATAATATGAACCCATATGACTTAAAACTGCAGGCAAAATAAATGTTAATAAAAAAAATAGATTGGTTAAATCTAAAAAAGGATTCTTTCTATAGCAATTTAAAAATGCAGTAAAAAGCAATAATAAAAGCATCGCTAAAATATAGTAAAAATTATATCCACCTCCAATAAAATTTTCATATTTAGAAAATATTAAAAACAAAGTAAATGGTATTAATATTAAAAAAGAGGTTAAAAATATTTGAAAAAAACCTTTAGAATTAAATTGAAAAGACATATAAAATTCCAAAAATTAAGAAAGATAACACCCCTCTAACAAAAAAAATAATTGAAGAATAATACTGTTTTTTTGAAAAAAGGAATTTAGATAGTTTTAAGTAATTAATCGTTTTACCGAGATTAGAGTATTTATTTTCTTTGTATGCCTCTAATATTTCAAGTGATTCAGAAAAGGATTTACCATATTGAGAAGTGGTTAAATTATTATTATGAATTCTGTAAGTGGTTAGTTCTTTATCAATATATATTACTTTACCAGCGAAAGATAGCTTAAGTAATAAATCATAGTCTTCGGCTTGCTTGTACTTATCATTAAATAATTTTTTATCATTTAGTAGATTCACATTAATCAATACTGAGGAAAAATAAATAAAATTACTAATTAATAACCTATCATTTAATTTTGAGCTAAAAAATAATGCATTTATTTTATTCAAAATAAGGTTATTTTTTCTAGGTGGTTGAAAATTATCATATAACTCTTTTGTTTTTGTATAACAAAAGGAAAAATTTTTATTCTTATTGGTTTCTGCAACCTGATATTTTAGTTTATCTTTATGCCAAATATCATCTACATCAAGAAATGCAATTAAATTGGATTTTGCTTTTTTTAATGCTAGATTTCTAGCATTAGGTAGATTGGTATGTTTACTAGCTTTAAAATATCTAATACGCTTATCTTTAAATTTTTTAATAATTTTAGCGGTATTATCAGTCGATAGATTATCCCAGAAAACTAACTCCCAATTGGTATATGATTGCGCAAGAACCGATGAAATACAATCATTAATAAAATTCTCACCATTAAAGCAATTGATTATTATAGTTACTTTACTTTGATGCTTCATTAAAGAAAATATTTATCTTTTGTACAACAAAGTTAATGTCTTTTTTTGTAAGACTAGGGTGTAATGGCAAAGTTAAGATTCTTGGATAAATTTCCTCTGTTTTCTTTAATTTATACTTTCCTTTTCCGTAAAGTGTTAGAAGGTGATTGGGGAAATAATGGATTCCTGTTTCAATGTCATTTTTTGCTAAATATTTCCTGAGCTCATCGCGATTTTTTTCATTATCAAGTATTATTGGATAAATATGAGGGACAATATCTCGATAATTCCTATTAATACTTCTGAAGCCCTCAACTAACTTTATTTTTTTATCATAGTGTTTTGCAAGATCTTGTCTTAAACTTTTAATTTTCTTAAATTTTTTTAATTGTTCAATGCCTATAGCTGCATTGATATTGCTCAAATGGGCGCGCCATCCCTGAGTTTTAACATCAAAATTCCAAGAGCGCCTGCCTTGTATTCTATTTTCAGAATCTTTTTCAATCCCTAATAATCTCGAATCTTTTATATTATTGATAATTTCTTTATCACTCGACACAATGCAGCCACCTTCACCGCAAGTAATATTTTTTATTCCATCAAAACTGAAGCATACAATATCTCCAATACTTCCTAATAGCTTTTCTTTGTAAATTGATCCAAAAGCATGAGCTGCATCCTCAATAACACGTAAGTTATTTTTTTTAGCAAACTTATATATTTGATCTAATTCGCCTGGGTCCCCAGCGTAATGAACAGGCATTATTGCCTTAGTTTTTTTCGAAATTTTTTTTTGAGCATCCTCTAGTGATATTGTGAAATCTTCATTTATATCGCATGGGATTGGTTTTGCACCTAAAGCTGAAATAGCTTGAAAACTTGATAGGTAAGTCATTGATTGGACTAATACCTCATCCCCTCTTTTAACTCCCAATGCTTGAAGACCCAATAGTAACGCCGATGTACCATTTATAACAGTTACCACTTCACGGCCAAAAAAATTCTTTAATTTCTTTTCAAATACATCAACATAAGAGCCCATCCCAAAATGTTCCTCAGAAAAAACTTTGGCTACAATATTTTTTTCAGCTTTAGATACGAAACATTTTGATAATCTAATCATTATTTTGTGTCCAAAATGCTTTTTTTGTATCCCACAGTTGGTTGAGATAGTCTTTATCCCTTATTGTATCCATGCATTGCCAGAATCCTTCGTGCTGATAGGCAGCTATATCTTTTTGAGCTACCATTCGCTCAAGTGGTTCTTTTTCAAGAATGGTTGATTCATCGTCAATATAATTTAAAAAATCTTTATTTAAAACAAAAAATCCCCCATTTACCCAGCCATCTTTAATTTGGGGTTTTTCTTTAAATGAAGTCACTGCATTTTTTGAATCAAGATTTAACTCACCAAATCGGGCTGAGGGACGTACTGCTGTAATTGTTACCATTTTGGTATGATTTTTATGAAATTTTATTAGATTATTTAAGTTAATATTTGCAAGACCATCACCATAGGTAAGCATAAATGTCTCATCATGAAGATATTCTCTTATATTAAGTAATCTTCCACCTGTTTGTGTCTCAATGCCAGTATCAATAAACTCTATATTCCATTTAAATTTCTTATTGCTTAGTATTTGGGTTTTATTTTTACCAAAATCTAATCTAAAGTCATTATTTAAATATAAAAAGTTAAGGAAATATTGCTTTATATATTCTGATTTGTAGCCTAAAGCTAAAATAAAGTCATTAAAACCATAGCTTGAATATATATTTAAAATATGGCATAAAATGGGTAACTCCCCTATCCTAACCATAGGTTTAGGTATACTATCCACACCGTCGGACAACCTTGTTCCTTTTCCTCCAGCCAAAATTACAGTCTTCAATTTTTGCTCCAATCGTAATCAAAGGATGATAAATCTCTTCTTTCTACTTCATTAGGATCATGTATAAGGTTTGAAACACTCATGATTATATTATTTTCTTCAATGCCTTGAAAAGCAAACCATGTATGAGATGGTATTGTTAGCCTACAATAATTATCTGGGTTACTAATTGTAAATTCCCTTATTTTTAAACTTCTATCAACCTCTTCAATAAGCACAAATCTAACTTTGCCAACTATTACAATTAGATTTAAAGTTGCCGATAAGTGCCTCTTCCAGGGCTTTATAGAGCCTTTATAGACTGTTGAAAAATACACTTCTCCAAAACCATTGAATCCATCGTCAGTTTTCTTAAGGCCATGAAGAACATCGCCATTTTCATTTTTAATTATATTTAAATTTTTTACTAAAGATTTATCTACCATTTCTTTCTTCAAAAATATTTTCATATAATTTTATTTGTTCATTGGTAAACAGCCTCATATCATTTTTTTCGTAGAAATTTTTATACCAATTCATAGTAAATTCAATATTTTCATCAATATTTAATGCCGAATTCCAATTTAACATTAAATTAGCTTTTTCACAGTTTAATTTCAACAACCCTGATTCATAGAATTTTTTAGCAGATAATACATTCCACGTTTTTTTTGGCCAATATGTTTGCATTTTTTTTAATAAATATTCAACTGAATAATCTTGATCCGAAGAAGGGCCAAAATTAAAGGCCTCTCCATTTATAGTAGGATCTTTTTCTAAGTTATTGGCAAGAGTAATATATCCGGAAAGAGGCTCCATTACGTGTTGCCAGGGTCGAGTTGACTTAGGATTTCTTATATTGAGAGTTTTATTTTTTGACCATGCTCGAATTGCATCAGGTACAATTCTATTTTCAGACCAATCCCCTCCTCCAATAACGTTTCCGGCTCTTGCTATTGCTATTTTTATTTTTTTTTGATTTTTAAAATACGAATTAAAATATCCTGAGATTAACATTTCAGTAGCAGATTTAGATGCACTATACGGATCAAAACCACCAATTATATCGTTTTCTTTGTAGCCCCATAATTGCTCAATATTTTTGTAGGATTTATCACTTGTAATGATAACCATATTAAGCTTTAACGTGTATTTCCTGGCAATTTCCAGTAAATTTAAAGTACCATTAAAATTTGTACTAAAAGTTAATGCTGGGTCCTCATATGATTTAGCAACAAGAGACTGTGCAGCTAAATGAAAAATAAAATCTGGTTTAATGCTATCAATAGTCTTGCTTAGAAAGTTAAAATCCCTAATATCTCCCCAAACTTGAGTAATGTCAGCTTTTAAAGACAAAGCTTCATAGAATGAAGGTTTAGAAGGAATCTCATCTGCAAATCCATATACTTTTGCTCCATATAGATTTAGCCAATATGAAAGCCAAGATCCTTTAAATCCAGTGTTACCAGTTATAAAGACTCTTTTATTCTTAAATTTTTTAAGTGAATCAATCATTATGTTTAATATAATAAATTTTTAATGAGTTTCTTATTTTTGGAAAATATTTTCTCTAAATAAGAAATATCTATTTGTAAATGAGTGGGGAAATTAATTATATGCTTTGTTGCATATTCTGCATTTGGACATGAACCTTCAATATAATTAACTTCATCATAATTTGAATACCTACCCTCAGTAACACTTAAGAACCAAATATTAAAATCAATTTTACCAAAAATTTTCATCATCTTTGATCTGTCTTTAATCAAAATAGAATATCTCAAAAGGGAACATGATTTATGATTACTCATCATTCTACCTGTTAATTGACTGAATAAGTATGAAGAAATTTTCTTCCTGTGACTTAAATTTTTATCAATATTTTTTAATTGATTGCATAACAAAAACATTACTCCAGATGGCATTTTGCATGGATATGGATAGCTTGAAGGTATAGTCAGCTTTAGCTCATCCTTGAAGAAAAAAATTATCTTCATTTTGGCTAAAAAAGCATGAATATATCTCCCAAAAAAGTAAATATATTTACTTAAAAGGATGAACTCTAATATATAACTAAAATATATGTGCCATGCTATCTTTTTTGGCGCCCTAGGGACTTCCTTATAATTTTTTTTAAGTTTATTGATAATTTCAGTATTATTTGAAGCTACAAAGCCACCCAAATATGTATTTAATATTTTAGATCGATCAGTTGAATAAAAAGTAACATCTGCATCAGATTTTAAAATTTGATCTTTTTCAACAAGATGTGCAGAGTCTTCAATAAGAAAAAGGCCATATTTATTTGCAATGTTCCTTAATTGCTTCATGTTACATTTGTTGCCAAAGGTATGTTGAGCATAAATTGCTTTAGTTTTTTTTGTTATTAGTTTTTCTATTTGTTTTACGTCTAGATTAAAATCAGATAAATTTATATCAACGTAAATTGGCTTAGCGGATCTATAGATAATAGCATTTGGAACAACTACACAAGTATAAGCTGGAATTATAACTTCATCGCCTTCACCAATATCTAGCGACTTTAATATTGAAAATAAAGCCATTCTTCCTGACGCAAAAAATAAAGTATCTTTGGAGCCAAGGTAGCTATTAAATAACTTTGTTAAATTCTTTTCCAAATTATGATTTGGATAAAAAAAACTATAAAAAAGAAATCTAATAAAAATAAAAAATTCTTTTAAGTTATTGTTTCCTGAATAAAAATGATAGGATTTTATTTCCATATTTATTTTAGTAATTTATAGTAATTTTCACTCATTTTCTTTGCAGTAAAATTTTTTAAATAATACTTATTACCCTCAATACCGAACATGTAAGCAATTTTTGGATCTGATAAAATGGTTATAATTTTTTCAGAAAGCATACTAACATCCGACTTATCTATAATATAACCTGTTGAATTATTCTTAATTACTTCTGGTATACCTCCAATATTTGTTCCAATTGTTGGTTTTTTTCTCAACATTGCTTCAATTAAAACATAACCAAACGACTCAAGTCTTTGAGAAGGCAATATTACAACGGACGATCTATTTATTAAAGTATCAATATCCTCTTGAAAATCAGTTAAAAAAACTGATTTTGACAATTTTAAAGAAGAAATTAAGCTCCTAATATGTTTTTTCTCATCTTTTGATCCAAAACCAGAAATTAAGAGTTTAGAGTTTGGAATTTTTTTGCTAACTTCTAAAAAAGCATTCAATAAAAAATCATGTCCTTTTCTCTTTTCATAGGTAGCTAACATCAAACATAATTTATCATTTTTATTAATTCCTATTTGTTTTAAAAGCTTTATATTGTTTTTATTAGTTATCTTTTTACTGTCAACCCCATTATAAATATAACTAACTTTTGAATTATATAGCCTTGATGAATCACTAAATGACTTAGCGGCTGATTTAGATACCGTTACAAATTTATCTACTGCACAAGTTAGAAAAAAATCAATAATGGATTCTTGTATAAATGAGAAAAAGTTCTTCTTCAGTGCTAAATTATGAATATTATGTACATTAAAGGCTTTAGGATTAATAATTTTAGAAGCAATTGATGCCGCTCTGCATTTGTTACCTCCAGGGTAACCTCCGTTAATTACTAAAATTCTATTGTATTTAATATCTTTAAATAAAATTAAAAAAAGAAAAATGTCTTTAAATAAAAATAACGGGTAGCAAAAATTTTTATAGATTTTCGAAAAAATATTTTTTGAAGAACTATATGTAATTTCTTTTGTATTGTAGTTTAGATAAGATAGCTTCCGTAATGATCTTTTTTTAATATTTTTAAGTCCAGGATAATTACTATTAGTAATTAATGTAAAAGTATCTGTTTCATTTGGCCAATTATTTATTAAATTTATAATAAATGTATCTATACCTCCACTATCATAAATTTCAGTCATAATTAGAATATTCATAATTAATAATTTAAATTAGATAAAAAAGTTTTAGATGGCTGAGAAAATGATTTTCCAGTGTATATATATTTTTTTAAAAATTTTCTATAACGCTCTTCGTTAAAATCCAATGAGAAATCTTCAAACTCCTTACGAAAGGAAATATTAATGATTGGTTGTTTAAGTGCATATGCTTGGCCTAGTATAGATTTAAAGATGTTTTTTCTTAAATAATGCGCAATATGGTTGTTATAAATAAATACTATTGGTTTATAAGCAAGCAATGCAAAGGATATGGAGGTGCTATGATGTGATATAACAAATTTAGAACTTGAAACAAGCGCAGCTGTGTTAGATTTTACAACTTTTCTATTATTATATTTTTTGTATTCAGAAACTTGAAGTGTTGGGTGCGCTGCAATAACTATATCAATATTATATTTTTTTTCTATATATTCAAAAAATTCGTTAATATTTTTATAATAATAAATTGGGTTAATTTTCCTAATATTTAATAGATCAAAATCTGGGTGATTTGTCATATTTACATCTAAAAAGACAGCATATTCTCTTTTAAGATTATTATTTTTCTTTTTAATATTTTTAAATGTTACAGTGTCAAAAAAATCAATATTTATCTTATTGATTGGCTTCAATAAATGGAGAGTTCTTGGCGATGATCCAGTAAAAAACAAAAAATCAATAGGAAAACATTTTCTAAATAATAATTTACTGTAAAAAATTTTAAAAAAATCTAAAATTAGTTGATTTAACAGAAAAAGGAGAATTTTATTATTATATGAAGACCTTGAAATAGGAAAGGATCCCCAATCAAAATGAATTAATTTCATCTTTGACTTACAAAATAATTGATAAATATTTTTAGTAATATTATCGTAAGGAAGAAACAGTAAAACTATAAAATTGGTAGTTACATTATTATTTTTTATAAACAAAGATAGCTCTTTAATGTTAGAAATATCAAAAAAACTAATAGTATTTATTTTTTCATTATTCATTTTTTTACTCTTAGAATTATTAAAATATATGTAATTTATATTGCACTTAACGTCAATAAGGTCTCTGACGAAGTAAGATTTAATAAATCTTTCATTTATTGGTTCTAAGCTAATATAAAAAATTTTTTTCATCACATTGTTTTGTAAAACATTTTGTTAAGTTTTAGTAATATATCTTCATTCACAATTTCACTATTTTTTTGATCAATTATTTTTTCATTAAAAAAAGACTCATAACTTACATAATCAATTTTAGATTTTATATCTTTATGCACCATACATTTAATATTAATCTTATGTCCAAATTCTTCTTGAATTGATGTTAATAGGTTTCCAATGTTAGAAATAGGAGCTCCAGAGGCTCTTTCAAAAAAATGTCCTGAACTTGGAGGGTTAAATATATAGTCGCAACCAACTAAAATCACCTCATCAAAACCAAAATAAATAGCCCCTGCAATCATAGAGTGTAAAGATGAATTGAGGTAACTAAATGATCCATCAAGATCAAATGATCTTCTCGATTGAAAATGATGGCAATAATATGTATTTTTATATTTAAAAAAAGGTCTATCTGCTAAATTTATAAAAAAATTTGTTGAGGGATTTTTTAATATCTGATCTTTATATAGCTTTGAAAAATAATTCCTATATATTTTATTATAAAATTTTCGTAATGGATAAAACATATAAGGCGCAGGAATAAAATAATATTTACAATTAATATTCTTAAAATGATTGTGAAAAAAAAGTGAGTTACACCCTATTGAGGGTAAAACAGAAAAATTTTTAAGGTTGTAATATTTTAATGAATCGCCATTACCTATAATAAAGCACTTATTATTTATTTCAGAATGCTTAAATTTAGAGTTCCTAGTTAAAGTTTTTTTGGATAAATGAGATAAACAAGAGTTTACAAAATTCATGATAATTCAATTTTTTTTGTAACATACTTACCATATTTTCCAGCTGAACCAATTGCTATGGTTTTTATGCTTTTCTTGTTTATTGTTTGATTGTCTAATACATAAATCCACTTTTTTCTATTAATGACAACATCAAAATTATCATGATAATAATTATTCTTTTTATCTTTAATTGCCAAAAATGGTTGAGATCCAAAAATTTCACCCGATTTTATTTCAACTGTAATAATATTCTTATTAATCGATAATGCTATATCTAGTTTATCCTTTTCTTCATAATTCAAATGTTTGATTGCTGCCTCCTCCGCACCTGCAAAGCAAATTTTGACATCAGGATATTTTATTCGAATTTGGCTAATGATATTTTTAAGCTCATTTAAATCATTCGTCATATCCCTATAATCATGATTTGCAAACGATAAAATTGCTGATCCTTCATTTTTTGCCTCTAGAAATGCTTCATCAATATGACTTGCTTTTATGCACCTTATTCTTGTCCCAATATTGAGGCATCTGAAAATTAACCTGTTAAAATTACCAGGAGTTTGATAATCATGAAAACTTGGATTATAACCTCGCCATGTTTTTGGTGCTCTGCTCCAATCACCAAATCTGTGATTAGCCATATCAGGCTGGTCATCGTCATATTCATAAAATTGATTTGCGTAATCAAAAGGGATCCATGATTCTAGAAATACATTAGAATCAGTTCTCTCGGAGTGAAATCCAGGACGATTAACTGTTGGGAAATAATCATCATCAATTATTCTTCTTGCAAGTACATAATTGAGTAGATCAAAATTATTATTATATGAGGTTGCTGCTGCCAATGGTTCACGTTTTATTGACAAAGGATGAAAATGCCAATTAATTTCATCCCTTATGGATTTGGTTTCTTTAAGTTTGCTTTTATAATGTTTATAAATTTTTCCATAACCTATAGATTTTTTTCTAGGATTTTTTTTAAATCCTAAATGATCTAGGCAATGCCAAGAATAAACCCAACTTCCTCCAAAATCATCTATTAATGACTCTCTAAATTTTGCTGATAATATTTTATCAAGCATTTGATCAACTTCTTCCCAATTTTCATTGTATTTTAGAAGATGAGGTGAAAAGCATTTTGCAGCTGATGCCTCCTTACCATTTAAATTAATTTCTAAATTTTGTATTTTTTTTAAATTATCTGCAGTTGGTTTTAAATTTTTTCCATATATCTCATTAAATCTCTTAATAGTTTCAGGTATAGATTCGTATAATGGACCTTCCGTATCGATACAATGAACAATATAAAGTATAGAGCTTTTTACTTTAGTATTATTCATATCCAATTGACCTAAATAATTTATCTGCTGAGCTGTATCCCTTATTCATTGCAATCTTTTTTGATGTTTTTGAGAACTTAGAAGAGAAGTTAATTTCCTGTATTGAGTTTCTAATATTTTTATTTTTTTTAAGTATAAGTAAAAACTCATATCCTTGAATTTCATTTAAATCAAAACTATTGATTTCAATATATTTTGCCAAACCCATATCACCTCTTTTCTTGAAAATATATAATTTTTCAGTTGCAAATCCAAAAAAATGTAAGCTATTAATCATAGATGGAAGATTGATAAATGAATTTGGAAAATCTTTTAAAAATGCATTTTTTTCGGCCGTAAATGCCAACAAATCGTCTTTGGAATAAGAATCATTTTTTGCTGTTAAAACAACATGACCACCCATAGATAAAAGTCTATTCATTTCTATTAAAGTTTTTACGTGATCAAGCACTTCAAAAACGGCCCAACAAAAAATTAAATGGAAAGTATCATTCGAATAACTTGTTTTTGCGGCGCTTGAAACATGTAGGCTTTTATAATTATATTTTTTTGCTTCCTCTATTGCATATTTATCTACATCAACACCATGTACTTCCGATGAGTACAAATCTAATAAATCATACATTCTTCCAAAACTGCAGCCAAGATCTAATGAAGTTATATCTCTTCCAATATTAATTTTGTCCATAAAGATCTTTGCGATTGATTTATCAGCTATTACAGTTCCATCAATTGATTTATTAACTGCTTCTTTCCAGTAGCTGGTATAGTCTTTATTAAAGCTTTCACTTACCAAACTGATAACCCACCATCCATAACAAAATTATGACCAGAAAAATAATTAGAAGCATCTGAGGCTAAAAAAACTGATATGCCAGTAATATCATTTGAATCAGCCATTTTACCCAGCGGAACTCGTTTAGAATAATTATTTATAAATTTTTTATTTTGACCACTTTCAACACCACCAGGGCTTATTGAATTTACTCTTATATTACTTTTACCCCAATAGGATGAAAGAAACTTCATAAGGCCAATTACACCAGCCTTACTTGCTGAATAGACAGCTGGACTATTTATGGTTACTCCGTTATAAAGGGAATCCTTGTAAATACGTTGATCTGGAGCGATACATCCATAAATAGAAGAAGTTAATATAACACTTCCACCATTTACATTATCTTTCAGCAAAGATCCTATATGTTTAGTTACTAAAAACATTGAATCTAGATTTACATTCATTATTTCTTTCCACGTCTCATAGCTATAGTCTTCGTAATTATCAAAAAAATCATCCAAGTTCTTTGTCTTACCAGCGGCATTGCTATAAAGAACGTCTAATTTCTTATAATTTTTTTTTATATATTTTTTAACCTCAATGACATCTTTTTCAATGGTTAAATTAGCTTTGATACATTTGCAATCTACCCCAAAGCTTTGATTTATTTTTTTAGTAATATTTTTTAATTTGTTATAGTTTAAATCAGTGAGAATTAATTCAGCTCCTTGTTCAGCATATGCAAAAGCTATTTTTTCACCTAAAATACCGGCTGCTCCGGTAAGGAGAATTACTTTTGATGTTAAATCGTATTGATTCTTATCTTTGATTTCCATAATTACCCTTTTGCATTTTTTATCAAGTATTCTGCATACTTAAAATCAAGCTCGGTATCAATATCTAGTGATCTTTCACATGGAATATTAAAAGCAAATACCTTACCCGATAGAATATCATGTGAACTCATTATATATTCTCGATTTGATATATATATAACTGTCGTAATATCCCATACTTTCTTTGCATTTTGCCTATTATGTACTACTTCATCTGGTTCTATAACTCTTTTACAAAAACCATACTCATCCTTTGAAACCATATTGAAATATGGATTCCTATTAGACTCAGTTACTGATATAAGCAAATCTGGTTTTTGTTTATAAAAAGCTTTAATTGCATTATCAATATCATCCACATGCCTTAAGGGGGAAGTACATGGTAGTGAAATAAAATTATCAAATGTAATATTCATCTCTTTATACATAAAATCAATTGCATGCTGCCATGCCATTAATTCAGGGGTATTATCCTTTGCCAGACTTCTAGGTCTAATAAATGGTACAACTGCCCCATATTGTTTTGCTATATCAGCAATATTTTCACAATCAGTAGAAACATAAACTTTATCAATAAGTTTTGACTTTTTAGCTGTTTCAATCGTCCATGCAATTAAAGGTTTGCCATGCAAATTTTTTATATTTTTATTTTTTAAACCTTTAGAATCTTTTCTTGCGAATATAAACGCAATATTTTTTAAATGTTTATTAATTGTCATACAATTCCGTAATAAGTTTTAAGGTTTTTATTCCTTCATCAAGATCATAAAGTGGAGATTTATCATTAATTATAGAATTAAAAAAAGAATCCAATTGCTTGGTATAAGTGCGTTCAATAGTATCATTTTTAAAATTTATTACTTTCTTTTTCTTTGAGTCAGCAACAATAATCCTTGATTCGAGCGGGAGCCACTTTATAGTTGCACTTTCACAAATAACCTCACATTCCCTTACATTATCTTGCCTAACAAAATCCAATGATAAGTCACCGATTATATTAAATTTATCATTTTTTTTATTGCCAAGAGTTATAAGAGCGGTGTCTTCAACATCTGAAGCATAAAATAAAGTTTGTCCTTTGGTAACTTTTTTATAGTTAAAGCAATTAAAAAGCCAAAGAAGATAATCAATCTCATGACTTAACTCAAAAATTACACCACCTCCCAACCTCTTCTGTAGGGATATTGAATTAATATTATTTTGGTTTTTTCTCCATGCAGATAGGTTTTGCCCTACTTTAGACTTGAAATACAACGGCCTTCCATATTCCTCTTTTTCAATAAGTTTTTTTAGAAATATTAATGAATCTAAATACCTAAGGTTATAACCTATTTGGACTATTAACTTATTATTTTTAATAATTTTTTTTAAAGTTGATATGCCATTCATATTTAAAGCAAGTGGTTTTTCAATGAATAAATGAGAACCAATACTGCCGAGCTTAATCGCTTGATCAATATGATTGCTTGCTGGATTACATATAAATGATATTTCTGGATTAAAGTCTTTAACTTCGTCCAATGTATAAAGATCTGTATTTAAAGACTTGTTTTTATTAGATATATTGTGCCTAAAAAATTTAATAGTAACTTCTGGAAACAGATCCTTTATAAGTGCATGGTGTTTTTTTCCAATACTTCCATAACCAACAATAAGTATTTTTTTATTCATGATTTTTTTATAAAGTTATTTGCAATAACTAAATCTTCCTCGTTACCAAGATCAAACCAAGGTTCATATACATTAAAGGCTTTGACGTAATTTCCTTTTTTAATTGCATTTTCTAAAAGTACAGGCATGTCTAAAAACTTATTGCTTTCAATTAGTTTAAGAATTTTTCTTTCAAGGACATATACACCTGCATTGATAAAATTTTTATATACTGGTTTTTCCACAAATCCTTTTATTTCGTTTCCATCTAGCAGAACAACGCCATAAGGATTAGTAAGTTCGTGCTTTTTAACAACCATAGTTGCATCAGAATTACTTTGAATATGAAAGTTAAGTAATTCCTTATAATTTAATTCAGAAATAACATCACAGTTTATAATGATCAAAGGTGACAGGTCGTCACTTTTTTTTAATAATCCTAATGAGCCTGCTGTTCCTAGATAATTTTTTTCTTCAATGTACGTAATATTTATATTCCATGCACTTCCATCACCAAAATATTTTTTTATTTTTAAGCCAAGGTAATTAATTGAAATTATAAAATTTCTTATTCCAAAACGTAAAGCAGTTATTATTATTTGCTCAAGCATTGGCTTTCCACCAACTTTTACAAGTGCCTTTGGTAAATCTTTGGTTTTAGGAAGAAGTCTTGTTCCTTTACCGCCAGCCATTATCACCATAGTATTATTTAATGGTGCTTTACTTGCTTCTTTTACAAAACTGTATATAAATAAAATATCTCCCTTTGGATTAAGTTTTGGAAGTAATAAGATTCCTCTATCAACCATAGTTTGAATAATACTTTCATTACCTTTCTCATCAATAACAAACATTGGATTTCGATTCATTATTAATTTCACACTATCTTGTGGAGAAAAATTATTTATTATCCCTCTGCGTATATCACCATCAGTCAATGATCCGATAAGTTTTTTATTATTACTAACAATAAATATTGTTTTGTGCTTAATATCATTTATTAAAAGCATCGCCTCTTTTATAGAAGTATTTTCATTTAAAAGGTATTGTGAAAAATCTTTAATTTTTTCTATCATTTTTTCCTTTCTATATATTCCTAATTTAAGTCATAAAATTGTTTAATAGTAATATGTTTTAAATTAGTTTTTCTTATAATTTTAAATATTTTAAGAGAGGCGCCTGATTTACCATAAGGAGAAATAACATCTCGTAAAGATTCTTGAAATTTTTTAGAATATAATTTTTTTATAGCCAAAGAGATCTCTTTTTCTGAAGCCATACAATTAATAATTGAGGCCGCCTGAGGTCTTCCTTTTTGTCTATCACCAATATTTATCGATCCTTTTTTAAAAGTTGGTACCTCCAACAAACCACTTGAGGAGTTTCCAATAACTCCATCAGCATAATGAATATATGAAAAATATTTAACTTGTCCTAGAGATTTTATAAAAAGTGAGTTTTTATGAGTTCCTACAAACTCTCTTATCTTTTTAATAATCATTTGGTTATCTATATCTGCATTAGGTAAAGTGAATAATAAGCTAGTATTTTGAAGCTTACCTAATGCATTGAGAAGATTATTTATTTGTAAAAGTTTATTTGATCTTGTAAGAGTCTCAGGGTGAAAGGTTACTAATAGATTTTTTTTTAAAAATTTTACACCCAATTCATTTTCTAATTGTTTTTTTGATAATTTTTTTATCTTACTGATTGAATCTACACCCATACCTCCAACTGCAAATACACTTTTTGGAGGCTCTCCTAGTTGAATAACTCGCTTCTTAAATGAATTATTTGCTACAAAGTGTAAGTGAGACATCTTTGTTATTGAATGTCTTATAGCGTCATCATAACAACTAGGTGTAATCTCACCACCATGAATATGCGCGACAGGAAGATTGCATGCCAATGCTGAAATTGCTGCTGATAAGATTTCATATCTATCACCAAGTAAAATAACAATATCTGGATTTATTTTTAACAATGCTTTGGTTATACCTTTTACTCCCTCCCCTATAGATTTTGATATTCCACAAGCTGAGTCATCTTTATTGATAACTGGTACTTTTTCAGTGATTAAAAACCCATCTCCTTCTATTTCTTTAAATGTATTACCGTAAAAATAAGATAAATGCGAACCAGTAACAATAATCTTTAATTCACAATTAGAATCATTATTAACCAAATGCATTAGCTCCCTCATCAGTCCATACTCAGCCCTGCTTCCAGTAACAAAACAAATTTTCTTTTTAGAATTTTTCATCAATAATTATTATTTCATTAGTTTTAAAGTCTTTAATTGCTTCTGTGCCTAAAACACTATCCCAATATTTAACCGATATACCTTCACCCGTTCTCATCGAGGTTATATTATTGTTATTTAAAATATCCCCTTTTTTAATAGTTTTTTTTGCAACAATATACTGCCTTACTATTGATAAATTCTTTAGCTCACTTGGTGTGGGATTTTTATCAGCATCGCCTAAAGCAACCCTTACATTTTTTATTGCTTTTACTAGCATCGCTAAATCATTTTGTTCAATACTTGCAATATGATCAGGTCCAGGAAGCTTTTTATCTAATGTAAAATGCTTTTCGATGACAGAAGCTCCTAAAGCAACTGCGGCTATAGAGGCTTCTATACCTATAGTATGATCGGAATATCCTACACTTAAACCAAAATGAGTTTTAAACATTTTTATCACATTTAAATTTAATTCATCCATTGGTGCAGGATACTCAGAAGTACAATGTAATAAACATAGATTTTCACTCTTAACACCCTCTTCTATCAAAATTGAAATCGCATTTTGTATTTCTTTCATACTTGCCATACCTGTTGACATTATTACTGAAGTGGCATTTTTTCCTATATGTCGTAAGTAAGGAATATTTACAATTTCACCTGATGGTATCTTAAAAACAGTTTGTCCTGATTTTAGTAGAAAATTTATATCTTCAATATCAAATGCTGATGCAATACATTTGATCTCATTTTTTTTGCAATATGAAAGAATATCTTTGTACATTTCATGTGAAAGCTCTAGTTTTTTTAACATCTGATATTGAGTTTCTTTAGGATTATTTTTTGCTTGATAATTAGCTTTTTTAGAATTTTTTGAAGCCAGTCTATCAGCTTTAAAAATTTGAAATTTAACTATATCTGCACCAGCAGATTTTGCAGCATCAATAAGTTGAAAAGCGAGGTCAAGATCGCCGTTATGGTTAACGCCAATTTCTGCAATTATTTTGACTTTACTTTTCATTTATTTACAATCAGCCTGTAAATTTAGAGTTATCTTTTTGATCATGCCTAACTGATAGCCCCATACCAATTATTGAATTTCTACCTATTGTTATACCATTCATTATTTTTGCACCACTTCCAATAAATGTATCTCTTTTAACTTTAACATTTCCATTTAAAATAGCGCCTGTTGAAATATGACAATTGTCATCTATTGATGAATCATGCTCTACCAATACTCTTGTATTAAAAATGCAATTATTGCCAATCTGAACATCTGCATTAATAATTACATCATGCATAAATATATTGCCCTGACCCATTGAAGAATATCTGGATATATATGCTCCTTTAGCAATAATATTTGGTAATTTAAAACCTTTCTTTATAAGATTCTTATATAGTATTGATCTTTTCTTTTGATCTCCTATTGCTATAACAGCCAGCGAAACGTTTTTAGCAATTTCATTAAGTTGTTCATCAGTTCCTATAACTGGGTATCCACAAACTTTTTTACCAACTTGAGAGCTAAAGCCAATTAAACCAAAAATATGATATTTTTTTTCTGAGTTGATTACATCAATACAAGACTTGGCATGTCCGCCAGCCCCTATTAAAATTATATTGGGCTTATTCATATAAGATTTGAGCTACTGGGAATATTAATAATCTTCTCATATAAAGAAATTGCATTATCAACATTCATTGATGGACAATTTTTAAATGGTTCTAACTGATGTAAAGGTTTCCATATTGGTCTCGTTTGAATATTCATTTCGTTAGTTGCTTTTAAAATATCATCACGTATTTTAATATTTCTATGATCTAGTACCAAAGTTTGTAACCAATAATTACTTTTTGCATCTTTTGGCTCTGAGAAAAGAGCAATACCATCTATTTTTGAGAACTCTTCATTATACCTAGCGAACAAATCTCTTTTTATTTTTAATTTTTGATTGATTCTTTCTAACTGGCTACATCCCAAAGCAGCATTTATATTTGGCATTCTGTAGTTATAACCGACCATATCGTGAATAAATTCCCATTGATGCTTGATTTTTGCAGTTGTGGTTAAATGTTTAGCAAGAACTGCAATATCTTTATTATTTGTTAAAATCGCACCTCCCCCTCCAGTTGTAATAATTTTATTACCATTAAAGCTCAGTGTACCTACTAAACCATAGGTGCCAGTATGTTTACCTTTGTAAAAGCTTCCTAACGACTCAGCTGCATCTTCAACTATGTCGATATTAAATTTTTTTGTTAGCTTAATTAAAGGTTCTAGTTCTACAGGATGACCAAAGGTATGCATTGGAATAATTGCCTTTATTCTCCTATTGGTCGCCTTATTAATGCAAAAACCACTTTTTTGTTCGGTATGAGTTATGAGATAATCATTAAGCTTTTCAGGATCAATGCCAAGCGTATTAGATGCTGAGTCTATAAAATGTGGGATTGCATTTGAATATGCAACTGCATTTGCAGTTGCAACAAATGATAAAGAAGGTATCAAAACCTCATCATCTTTTTTAATGTTAACTAGTTTAAGAGCTATATGAAGTGCAGCTGTGCCGTTAACCGTCGCTATTGCATACTTGGACTTAGTATACTTTACTAAATCAGCCTCAAATTGATCAACAAATTTCCCAACAGATGATACATAAGTTGAATCTATACAATCTTTCAAATAATTCCATTCATTCCCATCAAATGTTGGCTCGTGCAATGGAGCGGAATCTTTTTTTGTAACTTTCTTAATTGCGCTTATAACATCTTGAGAAATTTTTAAACTATCATTCATATTTAGATATTATAGATATCAGCTTTATATTTTAATAAATTATCCTTGTTAGAGAACCAATCTATAGTAGATGTAAGTCCTTTGGTAAAGCCCTCAATGCCAGCAAATTTTGGTTTCCATCCATAAAGTTCTTCTGCTTTTGAATTATCACACCACAATCGCTCTACTTCGGATTTATCAGGCCTTATTCGATTTTCATCAGTATCAATGGATATTTCTTTATTAAGAATATTTGCAATAATGTTTACAGAATCTTCAATAGAAATTTCAAAGTTACTACCAATATTAATTACCTCTCCATAATCATTTTGGGCATTTTGAGCAGAAATAAAACCGCTAATAGTATCTTCAATATAATTAAAATCTCTTGTTGGTGAGATTTTACCTAATTTTACTTTCTTTTTATCTTGTAAAATTTGAGATATAACCGTAGGTAATACAGCTCTTGCTGATTGTCTTGGTCCATATGTATTAAAAGGCCGTATAATACTTATAGGCATATTAAAAGACTGAAAAAAAGAGAGAGCTAGCTGATCTGCGCCTATTTTACTTGCAGCATATGGTGACTGAGCTTTTAAAGGATGTTTTTCATCAATAGGTACATAATTTGCTGTTCCATAGACCTCACTGGTTGAAGTATGAACAAATTTCTCAACTCCTTGATCTCTTGCAGCATTTAGTAAATTTAAAACTCCTTTTATATTTGTATCGATGTAAGAATTAGGAGAGTAATAAGAGTAAGGAATACCTATTAATGCCGCAAGATTTAAAACATGACTACAACCCTTAATAGCCTCCTTAACTGCATAGGGATCTCTTATATCACCACTAAAAATTTCCATATCTTTTGCGTATGGACTATGGTCTAACCAACCCCATGAATTAAAGGAATTATAATAAACAAAGGCTTTGACCTTCCTACCTTGCTTAACTAGTGTTTCAGCAAGATGTGATCCAATAAAACCATCTGCCCCTGTTATTAAAATCATTTTATTTCCATTAAAAAATATTTAACCAATAGAATAACATCTTATGATTTAATTTTTTATTCTAATAATGTCTTATTTTCCTTTAAAAAAGCTGAGGAAAAGTGGGCATTTATATCCCCATGTAAAGAAGGATTCTTTTGGAATATTTGCCAAAATAATTTTTGCCTTTCTTTATCCTCTTTAGATTC
>CEOC01034236.1_pt1 | contig 20621 bp, 19 predicted proteins | sample 356191 | NCBI WGS metagenome assembly CEOC01 (sample SAMEA2619952, study PRJEB7988) | marine metagenome | biome: marine biome (ENVO:00000447); feature: deep chlorophyll maximum layer (ENVO:xxxxxxxx); material: "saline water (ENVO:00002010), including plankton (ENVO:xxxxxxxx)" | depth 17 m
CCACGATATTCTAATTTAGATAAGCTTTTTATGATGTCTGAAGAAACTGTTTGATTACTTGAAATTCCAATGATGCCACACATGATTATCTCTTTTTCATCTTTCGATGCCAATTTCTAATCTCAATTTGACGATTTCTCTCAATCCCTAATGCTTTTTTGTTAACATTCTTTGAAATTGCCGAACCTGAGCCAATAAAAGAGTCTTTTCCTATTGTAACAGGTGCGATAAGTGATGAATTTGAACCTATAAATGCTCCATCTTTTATAATTGTTTTATATTTATTTTTTCCATCATAATTGCACGTTATTGTTCCAGCTCCAATATTTACATCCTTTCCTACCTCCGCGTCTCCAATGTACGTCAGATGATTTACTTTTGAGTTTTTATCAATTTTTGATTTTTTAATTTCAACAAAATTGCCTACTTTAGCATTATCTCCAATATTGGCACCTGGACGTAATCTTGCAAATGGGCCGACTGTAACTTTTTTTCCAATTAAACAGTCCTCTAAATGGCTAAACGGTAAGATCGTTGAATCTTTTCCAATCTTGACATTTCTACCGATAAAAACATTAGGATAAATAACAACATCTTTTTCAATTTTTGTATCTTCACAAAAATAAACTGTTTCAGGATCTATTAAGGTAACTCCTTTCATCAAAAACTTTTCTCTCAATTGTGATTGAGCTAAGTATTCAGCTTCAGCTAATTCTTTTTTGTTATTTATTCCCATGAATTCATCTTCATCAACTATAATACTTTCAGTTTCAATATTTTTTTTATATGCCAGATTAAAAATATCAGTTAGATAATATTCTTTTTTCTTATTAGTTTTATTATTAATTTTTGATATCAAATTCTTAAGCACATCAATGTCACAACTAAAGACTCCAGAGTTACAAATTGGATGGTGCTCTTTATTATTTAATTCTCTTTGTTCAATAATTGAAGATACATAACCTTTTTGGTCTAGAATAACTTTTCCGTATGAATTTTTTTCATTTTTTATAAATGTTAAAAGACTCATTCTTCTTTTAGTGACATTTTTGATTACCTTTTTGAGTGAACTTAATTCAATAAGTGGAATATCTGCATATAAAATTAATGCATTTCCAGACAACTCTTTAATTTTTGGCATGCAGCTTTTAATTGCATCAGCAGTGCCATTTTGCTGCTTTTGAACAACTAGTTCAACATCAGAGAATGAAAATATATTTTTATCTTTTAGGTCTTGATTAATAATTAAATATATTTTTTTGGGTTTAAGTTTTCTGGCCTGATCTATGACACGGTAAACCATCTCTTTGCCAGCGATTGGATGTAAAATTTTTGGAAGAGCAGAATTCATGCGAGTACCCTTTCCAGCAGCTAATATAAATATATTTAAATTTTTCATTGGAATTTGCTCAAAAATAATCAATATGTACAAAAAGTACCGTAAAATATTATTTCAAAGATTTACTAAATTATGGATTTAAATAATAAAACATTATTCATCTTTGATTTAGATGGCACTTTAGTAGATACAGCGCCAGATTTTAAAAACTCATTAAACTACATGTTAACTGAAATGGGTGAAGAAACTGTTGAATTAAATGATATACGTAACTGGGTTGGCTATGGGGCTAGAGAATTAATTAGAAGAACAGTTGAAGCAAAAAAAATAAAACACAATGACAAGAAAATTAATGAAATGCTTAGAATTTTTCTACTTCACTATACCCATAATATTGATGATGATAGTGTTCTTTATCATAATGTAGAAGATTTTCTAAAACTCTTAAAACAAAATAATATTAAAACTAGTGTTTGTACAAATAAAATGGAGTCACTCAGCGTTATGCTTTTAGAGAAGCTAGGAGTGTTAAATCTTTTTGATTATTTAGTTGGAGGAGACACATTCAAAAAAAATAAACCAGATCCTTATCCTCTCTTACAAATTTGCAAAAAATTGGAAATAGATACAAATAACTCAATTATGATCGGGGACAGTATTACAGATCTTAGGGCTGGCCATGCTGCAAACATGCCTGTTGTTCTCGTGGATTACGGATATACAGATGATACAAGTATTTATGATAAAGCTGATTTAGTAATCGATGACTTTAATCAAATGAAAAAATTAGTTAAAGGCTCAAATTAGACTTTTACCTTTGCGAACATATGGGCTGTATGTTCACCACCATTAAACAGTGCTTTAGCATCAGACATATCTGAAATTTTGGACCAATTCTCAGCAATGCTATCTGGATTGATATCATCACCAGCAAATCCAACACCAGCAGCTTGAGAAATTTCGACTTTTGCAAAAACACCAGCACCTGCTGACAGCATAATACCTGTAGGTGCATCTTCCGAAGCCATGAATAAAACAGCGGGTGAAACACTCTCTGGTTTTAATTTTTTGAAAACATCTTCAGGCATTCCAAGATTTTCTGTCATTCTAGTAGCTGCAACAGGAATAAGAGAGTTCACCTTAATATTATTCTTCTGACCTTCGATTCGAAGAGTATTCATAAATCCAACAACACCCATTTTTGCTGCGCCATAATTTGATTGACCAAAATTACCGAATACTCCAGATGAAGATGAAGTCATGATTATTCTTCCGTACTGCTGTTCGACCATAATAGGCCAAACTGCCTTTGTACAATAAACCGAACCCATCAAATGAACGTCAACAACAAATTCAAAGTCATCAAGAGTGACTTTTGCAAAAGATTTATCTCTTAAAACTCCAGCATTATTAACAAGAATATCAATTCTACCAAATGCGGCCATTGCGTCTTCAACAAGTTTTGAAACGCCTGCTTTATCTGTAACACTTGAGCCATTAGCAATCGCTTCACCGCCCATGTCTTTTATTTCTTGAACTACTTTTTCTGCGGCTTCACTTGATCCACCAGAACCATCAACGGCCCCACCTAAATCATTAACAACGACTTTTGCGCCTCTTTCAGCAAATTGTAGGGCATGACAACGGCCTAAACCACCTCCTGATCCAGTAACAATTACAACTTTATCTTTGAAATTTATGGTCATTATACTCTCCCCAAATAATAGAAAAATTTAAAATTTTAGTATCCGCCTTTGATGGTAGCGGTTCCAATAGGCTCTATATTACTTTGCGTTAAACCAACGAACCTTTTCAAATGAAAATCAACATTACCAAATAAAACACCAAGCATTGTAGCACGCTTGAAGTAGTGACTGATCATATACTCATCAACCATCCCCATACCACCATGCAATTGGATTGCTGTTTCACCAACAAATTTAATTGACTGCCCTATTCTTGCTTTAGCAGCTGATACAGACTTTTTTCTTTGTACGGTGTCATTTAAATCTGCAGTTACTGCAGCATATAAAATTGATTTAGCTTGTTCATATTCAATCATCATGTCTACTAACTTATGTTGAATCGCTTGGTTTTTACTTATCGGTTGACCAAACTGTTTTCTTTGCTTGCAATAATCAACTGTTGAATCTTTTAGTATTTGTAAAACTCCAACAGCTTCTGAGCATGCTGCAATCGTTGCTAAATCAATTACCTCTTCTATAGTTTCATAAGCTTTATCAACTTCACCCAAAATCATATCACTACTGATTTTTAAATTTTCAATAACTACTTCTGAGGCTCTATATTCGTCAATAGTTGGATATGTCTGAAGAGTTATTCCATCACTTTTAATATCAGCCATAAATAATGTGATACCATCTTCAGATCTTTGATCGCCAGAGGTACGAGCAGCAATAATGATATGAGTTGCCATAGACGCCCCAAATACAACTGATTTAAATCCATTAACAGTATAGCTATCGCCATCTTTAACAGCTGAGGTTTTTACATCTGATAAATCAAACCTACTTTGAGGTTCAGCATAAGCAAAGACATACCTCGATTCACCTTCCATAATTTTTGGAATTATATCATTGGCTTGACTCTCACTAGCTAATTTAGATATTAATTTACCCGATAACAATATTGATGGCATAAACGGTTCAACGACGAGACCTTTTCCAAATTGCTCCATTACGATCATTGAGTCAACTGCAGTGCCACCTAGACCGCCATGATTTTCAGAAAAAGGAACTGAAAGTAAACCTAATTCAGCAAACTTAGACCAATTTTCAGGTTTCCAACCTTCTTCAGTCTTGACAATCTTTTCTCTTGTCTCCCAATTATAATCGTCACGAACAAATGACGTGACCATATTTTCTAAAAGAGTTTGCTCTTCACTGAGTTCAAAATGCATATGAAAAGTCTTTCTATAGACCTAAGACCATTTTAGCAATGATATTTCTTTGTATTTCATTTGAGCCACCATAAATTGAAGCTTTTCTGAAATTAAAATATGAACCCGCTAGATTTGTAGAATAATCAGGACCAACAAACTCATTACTCAGTGTTGTGCCCATATGAGGGTTTGCATAGTAACCAACTGCTTCCATTGCAAGTTCAGTTAATCTTTGCTGCATATCGGTACCTTTGATCTTAAGAAGAGAGGACTCAGGGCCTGGGCCTTTACCAGCAGAGTCCTTTGCAAGAGTTCTAAGTTCTGTATATTCAAGAGATGTGAGTTCAAGCTCAGCTTCAGCAACTTTTCTTTGGAAAGACGGGTCTTGAATTAAAGGTTCACCATAAGACATCTCAGCTGCAGCAATTTGTTTTATTCTCTCTAGAGCTTTTTTTGACCGAGATACTTGAGCGATACCTGATCTTTCATGCGCTAATAGAAATTTTGCGTATGTCCAACCCATATTTTCCTGTCCAATTAAATTTTCAGCAGGAACTTTTACATTATCAAACCAAACTTCATTAACCTCGTTGACGCCATCCATGAGATAAATGGGTCTTACCTCAATGCCTGGTGTTTTCATATCAATAAGTAAGAATGAAATGCCTTCTTGTGGCTTAGCAGCATCAGGGTTCGTTCTTACTAAACAAAATATCCAATCAGCATGTTGTGCTAATGTTGTCCAAGTTTTCTGACCGTTTACGATGTAGTGGTCACCTTCTTTTACAGCAGTTGTTTTTAGAGAAGCTAAGTCTGAGCCAGATCCTGGCTCTGAGTAACCTTGGCACCAAAAAACTTCACCGCTTAAAATTCCAGGTAAATGTTTTGCTTTTTGTTCTTCATTTCCAAAAGTGTAAATAACTGGAGCGCACATTTGTGGACCAAATGGAGCAACAATCACACATTCGGCACGTGCACATTCTTGTTCAAAAATGTATTTTTGTGTTGGAGTAAACCCAGCTCCACCATATTGTGTAGGCCAACCAGGAACAGACCACCCTTTATTTTTTCCTAAAATTTTATGCCAAGTCGTTAAATCTTCACGACTTAATTCTTCGTTATTTCTTTTTTTCTCAGCGATTGAATCTCTTAAAGATTGAGGGTAATTGTTTGCGATAAAGTCTCTAACCTCTTTTTGAAAAGCAAGGTCTTCAGAAGAAAAAGTAGTGTCCATAGAATCTCCAATAAATTAATTATTTGTGTAGATAATGTCTAATTTCAGTAATTTCAACACTAAAAGTTATATATTGACACTATTTATGTCAATAGATGTTAAAAAGTTTTTTATATAAGCTTTATACAGTCTTAATGAACTTATTTTCAAACAAATCAAATAGATAGAAGGCACCAAGTCCGTATACTAGCGTAGAAATCAAAGTATTTTGGAAAAATGGAAGAGCCATTATATAGCAGCTAATAAGTCCATTTATATCTTGAGAATACATGCCGCTTCCAAGCCATACGGCAAAATTAGTAATAATAAAGAAAATGAAAGCACCTGAGAAAAGGGTCACAAAACCTTTTAAATACGTAAATTTAGAAACTAATAAAAACCCCATTGCAACATTCAGCATAATTACAAAATAAATAATAAACATGCTAGAATGAATCCCTAAAAACAAGTCACTCAAAAACATAGCTCCCAAGGGAACCATAAAAGCTAAGAATTTTTTATCTAACATTGCACCAGCAAAGACTGCCATTCCTAACAACGGTGTAAAATTTGGAGGATGAGGAATTAGCCTACTAAATGCTAAAATTGCAATCAGAATCAAAATCGATGAAGTTCTTAAATTAATATTAGTCATCAATCTCGACAATACATGTTAGCGCTCTAAAGTGCAATAGTTTAGACTTGTTTGAAACGATACTAAAACTGATAGTCTAAGCCTAAAAATATCTGCCTTGGTAATCCTGGATATCCTGATACTTGCTCATAAGATTCATCTGACAAATTGTTAATTTTAAGGCTTAATGATGAACTGCTATTTATATCATATCCCATACCTAAATTAATAATTTCATAGGAACCAATTACAACTGAGCTGGTATCATAATGTTTTTCAACCGCATTAAGACTTCCATAAAAATCAATTTTGTTACTAAATTTATAATTTATTGATGCGGTTAGTGTATTGTTTGGTCTTCTTACAAGTACTTTTTCATCTGTCATTAAATGCGTATGACTTAACTTGATTTCCGTTTTATCATTTGGATAAATATTCACAAAAGTTTCAATTCCATCTCGTTCAGATTTACCAGAAGCATTATAATACCCTGTCCCAGCCCAAGTAATACTATCTTCTATCTCACTCATGAAATAAGTTGAACCAATTGAGATATTTTTTGAAATATAATTAATAAAACCAAAATCATAGCCAAAGCTTGTTTCAGGATCTAAATTAGTATTACCATAAGTTCCATCATACATTTCACTCAAAGATGGAGCTCTAAAACCCGTGCCTAAACTTAATTTGATTACTAAACCAGGAAAATTTTGGACTATTTGATTAGCTGTAAATCTATACGTCTCATGAGTTCCAAATTCATTATTATCGTCAATCCTAATTCCTGCTAATAAGGTTGTATAGGGGCTTGCCTTAAATTCATTCTGAGCAAAATAACTTATTTCAGAAACACTATCGTCATTACTTGGTCCATAGGTACCAGTGTATTTTTCAGATTTAGTCTCAAGTCCAAAAAATGCAATATTATTAGAGTTTACCTGGTGCTTAGAATTTAACTTAAATCCTTTCACCTCAGAATAGTAACTAGCATCAGCCCATCTTCCATAAGATTTTCTATCAAAATCAGAATTATTATATTCTAGCCTTATCTCAGATGAAGGATTTAGATCAAAGCTGATTCCGGCTCTAAAAAAAGTATAATCGTTATCAGCATAGATTTCTTTTGATTGTGATACAGACTCATCAAATTCAACACGTCCAGCTTCATTTTTAAAATTTAAATCAAATATAAATTTTTCAAAATTTCTACTCAAATTAAAACTAATAGAGCTTTGATCAAAGCCATCTAAATCATCGTTGCCTGCCGTTCTTACGTTAATACCATCAGTTTCAAATTCATTTAAATTTAAATTAATCTTAAAATCATTATAAGAAAAACCTAAACTTGAAGATAAGTTAGACGTACCGTCACTACCTGTGTAACCACCTACTTTATTAATTTTAATATTTTTTTTAGTAATAATATTAATTACACCGCCCATAGCATCAGCCCCAGCAATTAAACTTTGTGGACCTAAAACAATTTCAATTTGCTCTATATTATTTAGCATTAAAGTTGCCAATACTGGTGTTGTGCCAAGTGCAGACGGATCATTTAGATCAATTCCATCTAACATAATTTTCGTCATATCAGAGTCATGGCCTCTAGAAAATAAGCCCACAGTTCCTCCAAAACCATTTGTAACGGCATTCACTCCAGGGATAGTATTTAAAATTTCACTTACGGTTGTGTATCCACTTGCCTCAATATCATTTGCTGTAATTACTGCTACACTGCTACCAATTCTGTTAAGAGGCATTTCGTATCCACTTGGCGTAACAACAATTATAGGTGAATTATTTGCCTCAATTGAATGAATTGGAATCAAAAATAGAGATATCAATAATAATCGTTTCAACATAGTTGTCTCCTTAGCTAACGCTATTTATGTGCAACGAATAATGAGTGACTTTCTCAGGGTTCGTAGCAGTTAACTTTTTTTAAGTCACCACTACTTTTATAAGTCCAAATGATTTTCCCGATCAATTGAGGATGACACTTCCATTGGCAGGTCTCCTGACTTACAAATCTATACTTAAACATGCCTTCCCAAATACTTTCAGTGGCTTGAGTTGTTTAAGCTCCTTGCTTACAGTTGCGGGAACAGTTACGGATTTAAACCGTATTCCCTATTAATCACTTTTCAGTGAACCAATATTGTTATTGTTATTTAAATTGAATAAAATTACAACAGTAATAATGGAAATCTTTATAAATCAGAAACCGTTGTCTTTTAACTTCAATGAAAAATTAAAAGAAACAATCATCTCACCGTTTGGCTTTAGAGAATATGATGCTCGTTGGCTCTATCCTGATGATGTAAATAAAAAAGGATTAGAAGTTTTTGGCTATAGTCTTGGTCAGTATATTTGCAAGAAAGTCAAAGTTGGTGCTTCTGTTGTAGTTGGACATGATTATCGCTCTTATTCAGAAGAAGTGAAATATCATGTTGTAAAAGGCTTACTTTCAGCAGGTTGTAATATCATTGACATTGGGCTGTCTTTATCGCCCATGGTCTACTTTGCCCAGCATCATTTAAATACTGATGCTCTAGCTATGATTACTGCGAGTCATAATGACAATGGCTGGACAGGAATTAAATGTGGAATTGAAAAATCTCTAACATTTGGACCTAACGAAATGAGAGAAATTAAAGAATTAGCATTGTCTAATGATAATTATCAAGCAGAGGAACAGGGAAAGTATGAATTTATAAACGATTTAAAAGATCATTATCTGCATTACTTGAGAAAAGATTTTAAATTAAAGAATAAGCTAAAGATTGTTGCCGCGTGTGGCAATGGAACTGCTGGGGCTTTTGCTCCAGAATTATTAAGAGCAATAGGATGTGATGTCATTGAGCTTCACTGTGATTTGGATCACTCTTTTCCAAATTATAACCCAAACCCTGAAGATCTCGTTATGTTGAAAGATTTGTCAGACTCTGTTCTTAAGCATAAAGCTGATGCCGGCTTTGGATTTGACGGGGACGGAGATCGACTAGGAGTGGTTGATAACTTAGGTGAAGAGATTTTCTCGGATAAGATTGGACTTCTCCTTGCACAAAATATTTCTAATGATCACCAAAACTCTACATTTGTAGTCGATGTAAAATCAACTGGACTATATTTTAATGACCCAATTCTCAAAAAAAATAACTGTACTGTTGATATGTGGAAAACAGGACATTCACATATGAAAAGAAGAGTCAGAGAATTGAATTCTATTAGTGGATTTGAAAAAAGTGGTCACTTTTTTATCAATGATCCACTTGGTTTAGGGTTTGATGATGGACTAATGTCCGCAATATTAATGGCTAAGCTTTTGGATGAAGAGAAAGATTCATCATTATCTGAAATAAAAAATTCGTTACCAATTACATACCAATCTCCCACTATGGCCCCGTATTGCGCCGATGATGAAAAGTACCAAGTAGTTGATGAAATGATTGATAAAATAAATTCTATGTTTCTCAATAAAGAAAATGTTATTAACCAAAAAATTAAAAATATTATTACTGTGAATGGAGTGAGATTTGAACTTGAAAATGGGTCTTGGGGATTAATAAGAGCTTCATCAAACAAGCCTTCTTTAGTTATCGTTATAGAAAGCCTAAGGTCTAATGATGAGGTGAAAGAAATTTTTAATTTTATTAATAGTCTTTTGGATGCAACAGGAAGAGTTGGTGAATACGATCAATCTATTTAATTATAGACCTGCCCACTCAATGAATAGCCGTATTGCCATTATGAATATAAAAACTGCGAACAATTTATTTAATTTTTCTTTAGATAAATAGTGAGCAAGTCTTACACCTAGTGGTGCTGCAAGCATTGTCATAGGCGTAAACATAGCAAGGCCCATAAAGTTTACATATCCTACACTCAATGGAACATTTACATCATTTAAAATACCAGAAATGACGAATCCTATTGTTCCGGGTATGGCAATAAACGCACCTATGCCTGAAGCAGTGCCAATCGCTTTATGAATTGCAAAATTATGAAGTTTTAACAAAGGAACACTGAGTGATCCACCGCCTATTCCGATTATGACAGAAAAAAATCCAATAGAAGAACCATATAAGTGCTTTAAAAAATTTTTTGGGAAATCTGAAGCTATTCTCCATGCATCATTCCAGAAAAAAAACTGTAATGAGACGAGCAGCAACAAACTTGAATAGATAAAAATAAGTGTCTTGCCGGTTAAACTTGAAACAATAAAAGCCCCAAGAACAACTCCTGTTATCACCGAATAGGAAATTGTCTTTAATAAAAAAATATCTACAGACTTCCTCCGAGCATGACTTAATGCTGCTACAATTGAAATGGGAATAATATTTGCCAAAGAAGTTCCAACTGCAAGATGCATCCTGATATTCTCATCAACTTCAGCTAAAGTAAAAATGTAATATAATGTTGGAACAACAACAACTCCACCTCCAACACCAAATAAGCCAGCAATTATTCCTGTAAATACACCTGCAGAAATTAATAGAACAAGCAATAAGAGAAGGTTCTCAGGGGGAACATTACTTAGAATTGTTGAAAACAAAAAGTTAAATACTAGCCTCTACCAGTCGGCAGATCTTTAAACGGTACTTTCTTGTCCATTCTTTCATCTTGTGGCAAGCCTAACACTCTCTCAGCAATAATATTTCTTAAAACTTCATCAGTTCCACCTGCTATTCTCAACGCAGTAGAAAAGAAAAGCCCATTTTGAAATAAATTATTCATTGCTGGATTTTTATCATCAATAACATAACCGTGCATATCCAATAAGTCTAATGCATAAGATGATACATCTTGCATCTTTGAAGCTGTTACCAATTTACTTATTGAAAGCTCTGGCCCTGGAGTTTGGCCCTTAGATAGAGCTGTGATACTTCGATATTTCGTATATTGAAGTCCTCTAGACTGTACATACCAATCAGCTATTTTTTGTCTTACTTCAGAGTTTTTAATTGCTGGCCCGTCTTCAATTTCAACTTCTTTTGTAAGGTCAAATATTTGATCAAAATCAAGCCCTGGAGGATCACCAACCGCAAGTCTTTCATTCATAAGAGTTGTCAAAGCCACTTTCCACCCTTCACCCTCTTCACCAAGACGTTGACTATCGGGAATTCTTACATCATTAAAAAAAACTTCATTAAAGTGAGCTGTGCCTGATATTTGTTTGATAGGCTTTACCTCTATTCCAGGTGTCTTCATATCCAAGAAAAAGTAAGTCAATCCTTTATGCTTTACAGCATTTGGATCTGATCGAGCTACAATCATTCCATAATCAGAAAGATGAGCGCCTGATGTCCAAACTTTTTGGCCATTCAGAATCCAATCTGATCCGTCTTTTTCTGCTTTCATTTTAATTCCTGCGAGGTCTGATCCTGCTGCAGGCTCTGAGAATAATTGACACCAAATTTCCTCACCAGTTAACATTTTTGGAAGATATTTTTTTTTGTCTTCGTCTTTGCCCCAAACCATCATAGTAGGTCCAAGCATGCCGATGCCAATTTCAAAATACCCAGAATGAACAAAATAATTATGTTCTTCTTGCTGATATATTACTTGCTCAATTGGGCTTCCACCATATCCCCCAAACTCTTTAGGCCACATGATAGCCGCTAAACCAGCTTCAGCTTTCTTTTTTTGCCATTCTTTAGCTTTCATCAAAGCATCATGTGCAGCTTTTTCGCCATTCACTGACTCAGGGGCACCTGCTGTCGTTGGTGTTTTTACAATCTCTCCACGTCTTTGAGCATTTGCATCTAAGAACTTACGTACTTTAGTTCTAAATTCAGCTTCTTTTGGGTTATCGTTAAAATCCATAATTACACTATATTTCTTTTTTCAAGATTTGAAATTAAATTTTCTTTCCATTGACGAACACTGCCAATATTTAAAGCAAGTTGTTTAGCTCTTCTGTAGAATAAATGGCAATCATACTCCCATGTAAAGCCAACACCGCCATGGATTTGAATATTTTCTTTTGAAGCAAAATGATATGCGTCAATAGCACTCACTCTTGCACCCGCCGCTGCAACAGGCAATTCATTCGAATCGGAACTTAGAGCCCAAGCACCATAATATGCATTAGATTTTGCTAATTCAATCTTAACATACATATCAGCCATTTTATGTTTAAGAGCCTGGAATGATCCGATTTGTTTACCAAATGCATATCTTTCAAGCGAATATTTTTTTGCTTCATCAAGAGCAACTTGAGCTCCACCCACCTGCTCAAAGGCAAATAAAACTGCGGCACGGTCAAAAATTCTTTGAATTATTTCCCACCCGTCACCAATATTGCCGAGTAATTCTGCCTCAGCATTTTCTAAAATTATTCTGGAAGATGGGCGCGTAGGATCAATTGTTTCTAAAAACTCAGAATTTACTCCGTCTTGCTTAGTATCAACAATAAATAGAGATAAAGATTTATTATTTTTTTTTGTATCTGTATTAGCTGCCACAATAATAAAATCAGATGCGTCTCCATCGTTAACAGGAGCTTTCTCTCCATTTAATTTACCGTCAGAAAAAGTTGAATTTAAATTGTGTGGCTTTGGTGTTCCATTTCCTTCAGATAGAGCGAAAGAACCAATTGCTTCTCCAGAAGCAATTTTTGGTAAATATTTTTTCTTTTGATCTTCAGTTCCATACAACTTTATAAATTCTGCAAATAGATATATTGAAGATGAAAAAGGTGTTGGTGCTAGAGATCGACCAAGTTCTTCAGCGATTACACATAGTTCTAACATGCCAAGTCCTAGCCCACCATATTCTTCAGGTATTGCTGTACCTGTCCATCCCATAGAACAAATTTCATCCCATAAATTATCTGAATGATTTTTTTTATTATCTTCTAGGATTGATCGAACTACAGTTCTGTCACATTTATCTGTAAGGAATTTCCTAGCTTGATCACGAAGAAGCTTCTGATCATCTGAAAAATCAAAGTTCATTAATTTAAATTATGATTTATTATCAGTTTCTTCATCAGAATTAGCTAAGACATCCTCTGACATAGGATTAGATGAAGAGTCATCCATTTGAGCATTTGAAGAGTCTTCTTCCATTTCATTTGACTGCTCAGAACTTAGTTCATTTTGAATTGCCTCCATAATCGCATCGGAGTCAATTTCGCTTTCTTCAGATTGAATAGGTTCTTGACTTACATCTTCATGCGAAGCCATTTCTTCTTGAGTACTATTTTCTTGAACAGGTGTTGGCTTGATATCAATTTTTGGAGCTCTGGAAGTAAACTTTCTTGTTGCGGTTTTTTCCATCTCAGATTTTGATAAACCGCCTTGATACATTTGTCTGAAAGTATCATCCTCAATTACTTCATTTTCGTCTTCTTCTTGATAATCAGCAACTTGTCTGAGTTTATTTACAATGCTATCTTGAAGCTCATCTTTTGAAATTTTAGCTTCACCTATCTCTCTAAGAGCTATTACAGGTTTTTTGTCATTTTCTGGATCCACAGCAGGAGCTGCTCCTCTACCCAACTGTACAGCTCTTTCTTTTGCAAGAATAACAAGTTCATACTGATTGGTAACTTGTTTAATACAATCTTCTACTGTAATACGTGCCATAAGATCTTTTTTTGAAATTGAAACTGTGTTTTATTGAAATATTTGAATAAATCAAGCCGAATAATTATGTAATAGATCTAAGTTATGAATAATATGACAATTTATGCCAAATATAACTAAAAAAATTGACTCACCCTGTGTCAAGATATGTAAATATGACGATAATTTTATGAATGGCATGGTTTGTATTGGATGTTTTAGAGAACAACATGAGATTACAAATTGGCTTAGAATGAGCGAAAAAGAGAAACAATTGGCCTATATTGATATTAAAAATAGAAAAATGGAATTTGAAAAATGAATGAAGATTTTTCATGGACTTGTATATCAACGTGGAAAAGGAGTTCTTATAATACCATGTGGTGTCTTATTGGTTGCAGTATTGGAGACTTTGGTACAATACTGTTCTTTCAATATTCATCTTTTAACTTGCCGACATTAGCGGTAATGATTTTAGCTATAATTAATGGAATAATTACAAGCATTATTTTAGAAACTATAATTCTCTCAAAACAAATGAAATTCAGAGATGCGTTCAACACTGCAATTGGAATGAGTCTAATTTCGATGCTTATGATGGAAATATCAATGAATGCTCTTGACTGGATAGTGATGGGTGGAGCCAAACTAAGTATAACAATTATTCCATTCATGCTTTTTGTGGGCTTTATTACTCCTCTTCCATATAACTATTGGCGATTAAAAAAATATGGAAAAGAATGTCATTAAATAAATGATTAACAATAAATTAAATCTGGAAGGTTATGAGGTTAACGCCTACTTAATAAATAAAAATAATTTACCAGAAATTTATTTCTCTCATGCTAATGGATTTAATGCTCTTACATATTCATCTTTGGTGAGTAAAATTAAAAATGATTATCAGGTTATTTCTTATGATATGAGAGGTCATGGTACAACCTCTCTTCCTGCAGATCATTCTCAAATGAAATCATGGTTTATATATAAAGATGATTTAGAAAAAATATTAGAAATTAAAAAAAATCCATCAGTATTAGTTGGGCATTCAATGGGTGGTACGGCAAGCCTACTTCTTGCTTATGCAAGACCTGAACTAGTATCTAAATTAATTTTAATAGACCCCGTGATTTTACCATATTCATATCGCTTAATTTACAAATTTTTACAAAAAGCGAGACTAATGAAAATTCATCCAATGGTTCGTGGTGCACTAATGAGGCGTAATACATGGCAAAGTAAAGATGAGGCTATAGAATATTTTAAGGGAAAAAATCTTTTTAGAAAAATACCTACAGAGGTAATTGAAAATTATGTTGAAGGTGGGTTAAAAAAAAATGACGAGGGAAAATTTGAATTGTTATGTAAACCAGAATGGGAAGCTGCAAATTTTAGATTATCTCCTGATGAAATCGGATTTAATCTTAAAAAAAGCAAAGTACCGGTCAAGCTTATTCTGCCTCCTAATAGCTATGTTTGTAATAAAAGATCTCAAAATAAACTGAAGCGTCTAATGCCTCAAATTGAAATAGTTACTGTAAAAGATACTACACATATGCTTCCTCTAGAAAATTCAGATGCTGTAAGTAATGAAATTAATAAGTTTCTTACTTAAATTATTATCTACAAAATATACTTCAAATAAGCTATTCTGAAATTATGAATGAATTTGTTGATATAGTTATTTCTGTCTGGAATAACGGAGCATTCGGAATAAACTTTAGCAACATTGTTACAGGCCTTTTGATCCTTTTTATTTTTGTTTTCTTTAGATCACTATTTACAAGCTTGGTGATGAGTAGACTGAGGGCTGTTGTTAGAAAATCTTCAAATCAAATTGACGATGAAGTATTAGATGCTTTTAAGGAACCAATTAAATTTATACCGATAGTTATAGGAGTATATGTTGCTTCAACTTATGTTGATTTAAACGAGTCTTTGCAAATATTTGCTGATAATCTTAATCGATCACTAATTACTATACTTATATTCTGGCTTTTATATAAACTTATTGATCCTCTATCTTATTTTGCTCATAAATTTACAGATGTGCTCACAAGCGATCTGGTGGATTGGGGTATAAGAATTTTAAAATTTGCTATTTTCTTCATAGGAGCTGCTGCGGTTCTTGAGCTTTGGGGTATAAAAGTTGGACCAATCCTTGCCGGTCTTGGACTATTAAGTGTTGCAATCGCTCTTGGAGCTCAAGATTTATTCAAAAATCTTATTTCTGGAATTTTAATTCTCTTAGAAAAAAGATTTAAAAATGGTGACTGGATTAAAGTAGAGAATATTGTTGAGGGTACTGTTGAAAATATAGGATTTAGATCAACTGTTGTTCGTCAATTTGACTCTTCGCCAGTTATGGTTCCAAATTTCAATTTTGCTGAAAATGCGGTTACCAATTTTTCAAATATGCAAAATAGAAGAATATATTGGACTATTGGGTTGGAATATAAAACTAGTCTTGATCAATTAAGAAACATTAGAGATGAAATTGAGAATTATTTGAAAGAAAGTGGAAACTTTGTATCAGAGTCTGAACAAGCTACATTTGTGCGTATTGACAAGTTTTCTGATAGTTCGATAGATGTTCTTGTCTATTGTTTTGCTAAAACAAAAGTTTGGGGTGAATGGCTAAAAGTAAAAGAAGACCTAGCGTATAAAATAAAAAATATTGTCGAGTCTAATAATGCAGGGTTTGCATTTCCTTCTCAGACAATTTATTACGAAAATATCTAATCAGAACGATTCACTGGAATAAATTTCTTTTAAATTCTTATTCCATTTTCCCTCATAAAGGTTTTTTAATCGAGTAGCGGAACTTTCTCTTTTGTGAACTATCTCATATAAATAATCAATATGGATTGCTTCATTCTCACCTACAGTATTCAGGTTTGACCTTGACTCTAATCCTTTGGTTGAAATTTTTAAAAACTGCTGTGCTAGTTCCCATCCACTTATATCTTTTAATTTTGCATTTAAGCCAATTTCACAAACTGAGGATCTAAAACTAATTATATCCTCATAACTCCAATTAGTTACTATAGAAAGAGCTTCCTCTAGGCAATCTGAGCAATATAAAATTCCTGACCAAAAAGCTGGTAAAGCGCATAAAGATCTATAGCCTCCTGCATCAGCGCCTCGCATCTCAATGTATGTTTTGAGTCTTACCTCTGTAAAAATTGTACTAAGATGATCAGCCCAATCATCTATACTAAGATCATCTGAGTCAATTTGATCAAATTTATTATTTATCAAATCCTCAAAAGTGTACTCAAGACAATTTATATAATTTCCATCTCTAATAATTGAATAAACTGGTACTTTCAGAGCGTAATCAACATATTCTTCAAATGAAAAATTCTCACCCGTCATTGATTTCAGAATACCAGTTCGATCGTTATCTGTTTTTGACCAAACAAAGGAACGGTATGACTGAAAACCATTAAGTTTACCATCGTGAAATGGAGAGTTAGCAAATAGACCTGTAACTAAAGGCTGAAGCGCAGATGATACCATTATTTTTTTTTTCATATCTTTCTCTGATGTGTAATCAAAATTAGCCTGAACAGTGCATGATCGATGCATCATATCTAGTCCTAATCCTCCAAGCTGCTTCATATAAGGTCTCATAATTTCTGAGTATCTTTTTTTTGGAACATGCGGAACATTCTCTAAATGTTCAATAGGCAGAAAGCCAAGGCCTAAAAAGCCTATATTCATTTTTTTTTCTACCGTTTTAACAAATGCTAAATGATTGTTTATTTCTCTGCATGTTTCGTGAACATTATTTAGGGGTGCCCCTGAAAGTTCGAATTGACCACCAGGTTCAAGTGTAATACTTGCATTATCTTTTGAGAGAGCAATTATATTTTCACCCTCAAATTTTGGTTTCCATTCATCTTTGATGAATTCCTCTAATAATGTTGTAATACTCTGCTCACCTCTGTAAGGAATTAACGAGTAATCACTTTTATTATATACAAACTTCTCATGCTCAGTTCCAATTTTCTCATGACCTTTTTCTTTTATTCCATTTTCAAAATATTGAATTAAGTCATTTTTACTTAGCATGTTACGAATATTCTTTTATTAACGAAGATGCAACTATACACGCTGTTTCAGATTTTAAAACATTATTTCCAAGTGTGATAGGTATAATAAATTTGTTATGCCGAATTGCATTTATTTCTTTGTCCGAAAAATCACCTTCTGGTCCTATTAATATTCCCTTTATATCAATCTTATTTTTATCAAAGATTTGACTCATGTTATTTGCTTCTTCTATCAAGCAGCAAGCTAAGATATTAGCACTATTTCTTTTTATAAAATCTTCAAAATGTATAGGAACATTTATTTGAGGAATTAATGTTTGATTTGACTGTTCAATTGCTTCAATTGCAATTAACTTTAAACGGTCAATATTAAATGTTTTAAATTGAGTCCGCTCCATAATAATCGGCTGAAAATTTGTAACACCAATTTCTGTACATTTTTGAATAATAATCTCAGTCGGTACTTTTTTAATTGGAGAAAAGTATAATGTTAGAGGATTATTTAATCTTAATGTTTTAATTCTTTCAATAGCAGTTCCTCTAACTTTTTTTCTGTGAACACTTGATAATTCTACTACATACTCAACACTTTCGTTAAACACACTAACATTATCCCCAATCTTAGATCTCAACACAGTTGATAGATAATGAGAATGCCTAGAGTCAAATTCAATTAGCTGATTTTTCGATATTTCTCTGTTTAAGTAAATTCTATTCTTGATTTTCATATTTGATTATAAACAATTACTATTTATATACATTAATGAGAAAAATTATGTTCAAATATCAAAAAAATTTACTTTTATTGATGAGGCTTGATAAGCCAATCGGTATATATTTGCTTTTTTTCCCATGTGCCTGGGGGGTTTTGGCGGCTACAAACTCTTACAGTGAGTTAATAGGTAATATTTTTCTTATATTACTCTTTCTAATAGGATCAATCATAATGCGAGGGGCTGGATGTATTGTTAATGATATATTTGATAAAAATTTAGATAAAAGTGTTGTAAGAACAAAAGATCGCCCTATCGCCTCTGGTAGAATAAAAGTTTCTGAAGCCGTTTTATTTTTTTGTTTTTTATCAGGACTAGGATTATTAATACTACTTTCATTAAATTTGATTTCAATTTTTATTGGCTTGATTTCATTCTTTTTGCTAGTTCTTTATCCGCTTTCAAAAAGAGTTACATACTGGCCACAGCTACTATTGGGTATAACTTTTAATGTGGGCGTTTTAATTGGTTTCAGTTCAGTAACTGGTAATCTTAATTTTTCTTTACTATGTTTATACAGCGCTGGAATTTTTTGGACGCTCGGATATGATACTATATACGCTATCCAAGATATTGAAGATGATTTGAAAATTGGTATTAAATCGACAGCGCTTCTATTTAAAAATAAAGTAAGAATGTGGATATTTTTTTTCTATTCTTCAATGTTAATAATGCTTTTCATTTTTGGTTTATTGTTAAATATGAGTTTCTATTATTTCTTGGGTTTGTTTTTTATTGGGTTACTATTATATAGACAAGTAATGCAATTAAATACTAACGATCCAGCTGTTTGCTTAGCTTTGTTTAAAAGTAATCAATATATTGGACTTCTTCTAAGCTGTGCTTTACTAACAAATATTATTAACTAATATTTAATTATGAGTTTTGAATCTACATCTCAAAAAATAATAGAGAAAACAATCAAAGCTGGTGCCACAGATTGTGATGTAGTTCTTGCAAAAGGGTCTTCAAAATCAATTGCATATAGGCTGGGTAAAGTTGAAGATATCGAAGAGTCAAATGGTAGTACTTTTGGTATTAGGGCTCTCATTGGAAATAAGCAAGCATTTATATCATCGTCTGATCATGACGAAAGTAATATTGATAAACTTATTGCTCGCGTAATACAAATGACGAAGCTTGCTCCAGAAGATGAAACTGCTTGTTTGGGAGATCCCAATTTATATGAGACAGAAATACATGATTTAAATTTATTGCAAGATATCCAAACAGATACAAATACATTAATTGAAATGGCACGACAGTGTGAAGAGTCGGCTTTAGAAATTAAAGGGATTACTAATTCTGAAGGTTCAGGTTCTTCATTCTCGGAGAGTGAGTTTTTTATTGCAAACAATAAGGGATTTAGTGGTGGATATAAATCTTCTTCAAATTCAATTTCATGTTCTGTAATTGCTGGAGAAGGTCAACAAATGGAAAGAGATTATGATTATGCAGTTTCAAGACATATTGATGACTTACTTTCACCATTTGAAGTGGGAAAAGCTTCAGCTGAGAAAGCTATTAAAAGATTAAATCCAAGAAAAATTAAATCATGCAAAACTCCTGTCATCTTTGACAAAAGAATAAGTGACGACTTAATTGGTTATTTAGCTTCGGCAGTTTCAGGAAATTCTATTGCTAGAGGTACAAGTTTCTTGAAGGATTCTTTAGGAAAACAAATTTTCAGTAAAGAAATTAATATTATTGATGATCCTAAAATTCCTAAAGGCCTTGGCTCACGTCCTTTTGATGGAGAAGGGTTAAGAACAAATAAAAAAGAGATTGTAAAAAATGGCGTTCTCCAAACATGGCTTCTTAACACTTCAACAGCAAAAAAACTTAATTTAAAATCGACAGGTAATGCTTCGAGAGGTGTAGGATCTCCTCCAGGAATAAGTACTTCTAACTTATTTATGGCAAATGGAATTCATTCCTTTGATGATATGATAAAATCAACTAATTCAGGTTTCTATGTTACAGAACTTATTGGAATGGGTGTAAATATTATAACAGGTGATTACAGTATGGGAGCTTCAGGACTTTGGATTGAAAATGGTGAAATTCAATATCCTGTAAGTGAGATAACAATTGCTTCAAATTTAAAAGATATGTTTTTAAACTTAAGTGC
>CEOC01010222.1_pt1 | contig 20577 bp, 17 predicted proteins | sample 356191 | NCBI WGS metagenome assembly CEOC01 (sample SAMEA2619952, study PRJEB7988) | marine metagenome | biome: marine biome (ENVO:00000447); feature: deep chlorophyll maximum layer (ENVO:xxxxxxxx); material: "saline water (ENVO:00002010), including plankton (ENVO:xxxxxxxx)" | depth 17 m
TTAACAGTTATTAGAAAACAAAAAATAAATCTATAATTCATGAATAAAATATTTATTATCAAACCTGACCTGTTTTCCATAAACCCCATTCTCAGCTCTCTTTCCAGCGCTAATAACCATTGATATTTCTGCAGGATTTTTGAGTCCTAGAAGTGCCTTTATTCTTTTAGAATCCATTCCTTCCATAGGGCAACTGTCATATCCATAGGCTCTTAATGAAAGCATTAAGTTTTCACAGGCTAGAGCTGTCGATTTGTGGGCCCATACAGACATTCCTTTTTTATTGTAAGGTTCTCTTGGTGTAGGCTTTTTAATTCCCCTAATTTCTATAGCTAATTTCTTCAAATATCCTCTTATTGAAAAAAACCCTTGTCTATATGCTAATGGTACAATTTTCGAATAATATTTTCTAGCTGATTTTGGAGCCTTATCACCCATAGCATCTATTTTTTCTAGCATTCTCTTTTGATTGACTTTCCAAAAATCTGGTCTAGCAACAGCTACTACTAGCTCTTGAGCGGTTTTTGCAGCAGGTTGTCCCAAACAATAATCAATAAGTTTATTTTTTTTCTCCTGATTCCTAACCCAATAAAATTCCCACTGCTGTAGGTTAGAAGAATTTGGAGCTAATAAGGCAAGTTCTAAACATGCTCTCATGTCCTGCTCTTTGACAGGTTCTTCATTGTACACTCTAACACTTCTTCTACTCTTAACAACTTTGATAAATTCTTCTTTATCAATATCCTCAGCTAATTCTTTATATTTATTTCGAGATTCGAAAAGTTCATTCAGAATGGGTTTTTTCTCTTTGCTCATTTTAACTTTATTAATTTCAAATTTATTTCTTTTATTGAATTAGAACTTATAATATTTATGTTCTTCTTTTATATATTCATAAATAATTAATTTAGACTTAAATATTATTTATGGACATTATTATCTTATTTATATTACTAATATTACTTGCAGCAGTTGTTTTTTTAATCACTAGAAAGAAAGATGGCAATAGCGAGTTAGAATCAAATATAGAAGAAGAAAGACATAAAAACTCTGATTTAGAACAAAAACTAGCGGCAAAGGAAGTTGAAATAAATACCCTACAGCGAGATATTGATATTGCCAATACTAAACTAGATGAGTTTGGTCAAATTAAAACTGAGAAAATTCAAATTGCTGAAAGATTACAAAATATAGACCGTGAAAGAAATCAATTAAAAACAAAAATCACCAGCTTAGAAGCAAAAGAAGAATCACGTAATAATGAACTTAAAAAATCTTTAGAGAAAAGTGTCTCGCTTCAAGAATCTCTAGAGAAAGAAAAAGAACGGTTAAATGATGAGAGAGTAAAGGAGAAAGAAATTCATTATGAGAAAATGAAGAAAAAATGGGCAGAACATGAAAAAGATATTGAGTTTCATATAAAAATGATATGTAAAAATCATGTACTTAAATACATCTCTCAAGAACAATTTCCTTATCCAAGAAATAAGCCTGACAATACGGTATTAATTTCTGATCAGTATATAATTTTTGATGCTAAAAGTCCGTCAAATGATGATTTAGATAATTTTCCAAGCTATATTAAAAATCAAACGGACAATCTTAAAAAATATGCCAAGCATAAAGATGTAAAAAAAGATTTGTTTCTTGTAATTCCCTCCAATACACTAAAAGTTATTAAGCAGCTTACATATAATATGGGAGATTATAATGTTTATATTATTTCAAAAGAAGCAATTGAGCCAATTATTATTAGCCTTAAGAAAATTCAAGATTTTGAAATTGTGGAAAAATTAAGTCCAGAAGAAAGAGATGATATATGTAGAATTATTGGAAAATTTGCTCATACCACCAAAAGAAGAATTCAGATTGATCAATATTTTGCAGATGAATTCCTAGACACTCTAAAAAAAGCAGGATCTCAATTACCAAAAGAAATTTTAAAAAGTGTAATTGAGTTTGAAGGTGCAGAAAAACTCAATCCTCCAATGGAGAAAAGAAATAAACAAATACTAACAAAAGATTTAATAGAAAAATCTACTCAAATAAAGAAAGAAATCCAAATAAGAGACATCCCTGAAATTCAAGCAAATATTGAATTTGTTGAAGAAGAAAATAGTGATTAGAAAAAAAATCCACAATCTTATTTGTGGATAAATAGTTCTGAACGAACAGTGGTTTTTTCTGCAGAAAAAAGAAATTTACTTTTTACTTAATAAAGCACCTCTTCTGAAAAAATTAAAGCGCATACATATTGGTAAAGAACTAAGCTTTTATTCTATGGATGAAAAAGTATTAGACATTCCTTTTTACCAGTCTGATGTTCCAGCTGGATTTCCATCGCCAGCTGAGGATTTCATGGACTTGGATTTAAACTTACAAGAATATTTAGTACAACACCCATCAGCCACTTTTTGTGTCCGTGTAACTGGAGATTCTATGCAAAATGCAGGAATTTTTAGTGGAGATGTAATGATTATAGATCGCGCTTTAGAGCCTAAAAATAACACTATAGTACTAGCAGTATTAAATGGAGAGTTCACTGTTAAAAGAATTCAAAAAAAATCGAATAAACTTTATCTTAAAGCTGAGAATAATGATTTTAAATCTATAGAAATTACAGAAGAAATGAATTTCCAGGTTTGGGGTGTAGTTACTCATATTATACATAAGGTATGATAGCATTAGTAGATTGTAATAACTTTTATGCTTCTTGTGAGCGAGTTTTTCAGCCACAATTAGAGAACAGGCCTATAGTAGTATTATCTAATAATGATGGATGTGTAATTGCTAGAAGTAATGAAGCAAAATCTTTAGGTATAAAAATGGGAGCTCCTGCTTTTAAAATGAAGTCCCTTTTCGATCGTCATAAAGTTCATATTTTTTCCTCCAATTTTGCTCTTTATGGAGACCTTTCTAAAAGAGTAATGCAAATCTTAAATGAAGGAAGTCCTGCAATTGAGGTCTATTCTATAGATGAAGCATTTTTAGACTTGAAAGGAGTAATGAAATTAAATCAATTTTCTATTGACTTAAGAACAAGAGTAGGGAAATGGACAGGTATTCCAGTCTCTATAGGCGTTGCACCTACTAAAACACTTGCAAAAGTAGCTAATAGAATAGCTAAAAAATATAGGAAAGATGGTGTTTTTTTAATGAAAAAAAATACAACTATTAATCATGTATTGAGACATACTTCAGTAAGTGATCTTTGGGGAATAGGTAGACAATATGCCAGGTTTCTATCTAAGAATGGTTTTGAAACAGCATTTGATTTGGTTAATGCTAACGAATCTTGGATAAAAAGAAATATGAGTGTCAATGGTTTAAGAATGGTTAAAGAGTTAAAAGGTATACCTTGTTATGCTATTGAGCACCAACCACCAAGAAAAAAAAATATTTGTACTTCTAGGTCATTCGGCATGGATGTAGTGACTTATGAGGAACTTATGGAAGCAATAGCTTCTTACGCATCAACATGTGCTTTAAAACTGAGAAAGCAAAAAAGTTTAGCAGCATCTATACTGGTCTTTATTAAAACCAATCCATTTAAAAACTCTCAAAATCAGTATAATCCTTATCAAAAAGTGATTTTAGATGTTCCTCTTAATGATAGTATGGAAATTACCAAGCAAGCTTTAATGGCTTTGAAAAAAATATATAAAAAAGGATTTAGTTATAAGAAAGCAGGGGTGATAGTGGGTGATATTGTACCGGATAGTTCCAAGCAACTTAGTTTATTTAATAATAAAGACCCTTTTAAAACAAGAGATGTTATGTATGCGATAGACCATATAAACGAAAAAATGGGAAGAAATAAAGTCAGATTAGCAGTACAAGGATTTGATAGAAAATGGCGATTAAAACAAGAAAAATTATCTCCTTGTTACACTACCAGATTTAAAGATGTGTTACAGGTAAAGATATGATACGAAAGTAAAATAAATTAATGGCTAAACAACTTTAATATGCCATTATACTTTTTAGAATTTGAAGGAGGACGAGTAAGAGGCTGTACTTCAATAAAATAATGATAACTTCCATTACTAGCTTTTAGACCAGATGGTAACCTTCCATCCCATCCTCGCCCATTATAATCTTTAAAAATAAGTTGTCCCCAACGATTGAAAATTTTCATAGAAATTAATTCATAAGAAGTTCCAGTTATCATGAAAACATCATTAATACCATCTTGATTTGAAGTCATTACATTTGGGATATATAAAGAATATGGTTCTCTTGGACAAAATTCGGTACTTAAGAAAAAATGATAACTATTTTGGCAATTGTTACTATCAATGCCAGTAACAATATATTCACCTTCTTGTGGACCAATTATTAATGTACTATCTAAAATATTATTGTTCCAAGTATAAGAATTAGCACCAGTACCGTAGAAAATAACGGTGTCATCTTCACAAATTAAAGAATCAGAAAAGTTACTAGATACGTTAGGAAGAGAATTAAAATTTAATTCAATGGTTACAGTTGAATCACACCCATTATTTGCCATGTAAATTTCTTCCCCAATTGGATTATTAAAGTTGTACCATACATTATTATATAAAATACTGTCGTTTTCACAAATAATAGTATCTACATAAAAAGAAATTTCAGGCCTTTCGCTTAATATTATATTAATTACAGAATCACACCCATTTATAGTGCTGAGTATTTCATTCCCACTGTTATTATTAGAATTATATATAGTATTATTAATAATTATGGAATCCCCATAACAAATTAAGGTGTCTATAATTAAATTATAGTTGTTAAACCCAGCATTTATATATAATGAAAAACTAGTATCACAATTAGGGAAATCTAAATTTTGTACTGATATATTATAATTTCCATCGTTAAGATTATTTATGTTGTAAGTATTGGCAGAAAGTGAATCGATTAGCATGGTGCCATTTGTATCAATATTAAAAAGTCCAAAGCCAGCAATTTCAATTATAATTTGCCCATTGTCTTCTCCGTCACAAGTTTCATTAATAACAGAAGATGAGACAGAAAAATCACAGAACTGACAATCGAATGAAACTACAAACTGTCCAGTAGCTCCAATAGTACCGTTAACGTAAATATAATATTCAACTCCTTGAGTTGTAAGGAATGAATATTGAGAAGTGTTACCTATTCCACTATTGTTGTCACATCCAATTAAATTTAAAGAGTCACATGAACCTTCATATATGTGAATTTGGGTGTCAAAATTAGTTGCTGGATTTGATGTAGACACTGAAAGTATGGCATCATTACCAATAAATTTATACCATATGCCATTTCCTGGGACTAGTCCAGAGCATGAAGGAGGAAAATTTGAATTAATTGTAAGAATATTATTAGAAGTGTCCCTATCACCACAACTAATTAATTTTGCATTCTCACAAGAATCATTATTTGGATTAGTTGCCACACCGGATTTAGGTATCCAATAATAATCACATAAATCACCCGAATATCCATCTATGTAAATAAAATATTCTTGACCAATATTTAGCGGATTATTAGATGTTGATGCGCTTGGTATGGTGAAATTACCAGTGCTTTGAAAAATACCTGCCGGATCGTAACAAGCAAGTTCAACCATATTATCCTCATTATTACAATTACCCTCTAATACAGCAAACTGAACTCCGTCATCACATCCATTTATTGGGTCATATACAATATTCCAATTCAAAATTACAGTATCATCTGCCGCAGTAAAGACCAACCATGAATCGTTATTTGAATTTCCACAAAAATTATCTGGTCCGTTAGAATTCCCTCCAGATGAAACTGTATATCCACAATTAGTAGATCCATAAAAAGGCTCAACTAAGTTTAAACTAGGGGCATTGCAGGGTAAATCGCTTGGTGCTGATATATAAGAACAAGGATTACATATTGAAAAACTTTGCGAAGAAAAACATGTAGAATCATTTTGATCTTCAACAATTATATTTGAAATTCCTGAAAGACCCAGAATATTAAAATTACCTGTTTGAGTGTTGGAGAAATATACACTGTCAAAGTTTAAAATATTTAAACTAGATGCACTTCCTAAAGAAGAAATATTTAAAGCTACATCATACGTTGAATTGGTCTGACAAGTTCTATTGAAAGTAACTGATGGTGCATTGCAATTGCTTGCAGGAGATCTGAAAATCATTACTTCAGTAGCAATAGAATTAGTGGAGCAATTTTGATCATTTATGTGTAGATATACCTCTCCTGAAAATGAAGCAATCCAATTGATATATGAACCAGTACCACATCCTAAATAGTCATCATTAAAATCTAGAACTGTTCCATTTACATCTGTTAGTGTTAATTCAGTATCGTAAGATGCTTGCACATTTCCATAACTTACACAAGTGGAGAACTGATAATTTTCTCCATTGGAAACACTGACTTTAATAATTTCTCCAGCCCAATTATTTGCAGTAGCAGACCACCACTGATTTAGAACTGGGTATTGAACAGTTGTTGGGAAAAAATTATTCCCATTATTACATTGTGATAAGTAAGTAGAACTAACTAATAGAAAAAGTAGTAAAGTGAAATATTTATTTTTAATATTTAAAATAAGAGCTATCATAAATTGAATAAATTTTCAATATTATAGTATCTCAAGTACCACTTATTTTTATAATCTAAAAATTCCTTAAAATTCTCATTTGCATTATAGTTCTCAATATAATTTTTAACTGGGAAATATTGTTTACCTGTCAATAAAATATAATTACTATCCACTATTGAATTGAAATATTCTTTTTTATGAGGATGTAAAAGTAAATAGCTGTTAATTTCTTTTTTTGCTTCAATTGTTGTTTTTGGATAAATAAGTTGTAAGCTATTTGTGGGTGATATTTTTTGACAATAACAAATTTCAAAAACAAAAAAAGAAATAAAAAAAAATAGAATTCTCATAATTTTAACTGATTAAATTCTCTATGGCAAGATATAAAAAATGGATTAATAAGTTGATTTAAAGATTCAATTCATCTATAAATATAATTGTTGAAAATTATTTTAAAAACTTATGAAATTATATTGATTGAAGTTAAAAGTTTCTAATTATTTTAGAATAAATATTAAAAAAATGGAAGCCTCAACTAATTTAACCAACGAAATAGAATCTTTAAAAACTAAGCTTACAGGTAACATGATGGAAGATATGGAAATAAGAGATAAAATCCATAATCTTGAAATGAAGTTAAAAGGGGTTAAACCTGAAGATTCCCATTTTGATTGTATTGGTTGCGGTTCTTAATTTAAAAAAGAGATTTAAATTATTTATATCTGAACTGATTTAAAAGTCTATTTCCCAATACAAAAATTAGCAAATATATTTCCTAATAGTTCATCAGAGGATATTTCTCCAGTTATACTTCCTATATAGTATAAGATTTGTCTTATATCCATTGCTATCAAATCTCCAGACTTATTTTCAACTAATCCATTTTCCACTTTAATAAGTTCATCATGAGCAAGTTTTAATGCTTCAAAATGTCTGGAATTACTAATTACAATATCACTATTATAGATATTTTGTTTTTCAAATAAGTTATAAATTAATTTTTTCAGATCTTCTATACTTTCTTTGTTATTTAAAGAAGTTTTAAAATGATTTTTATTGATTTCTTTTACATTTTTTTTCAAATCAATTTTATTAGCAACAATTATATGAGGGATGTTATCATCAATATATTTTTTTAAATCTTTAGTAACTTCTTGTTCGTTAGTTTCAACACAATCATATATATAAATAACTAAAGAGGATTGGTTAATTTTTTCTAAGGTTTTAGCAACTCCTATTTTTTCAATTTCATCTTCAGTATTCCGAATACCAGCTGTATCTACTAGTCTAAAGTCTATTCCATTTATGGTAATTATTTCTTCTATAGTATCCCTTGTGGTTCCAGCAATTGATGAAACAATAGCCCTTTGCTCATTAAGCATATTATTAAGTAAAGTTGATTTTCCAGCATTAGGCCTTCCAGTTATAACAGTTGAAACCCCGTTAATAACAGCATTTCCATACTGGAAAGAGTTCTTTAATTTTTCTACATGTAGTTTTAGGGCTTCAATTAATTGATTTAAGTGATTTCTATCTGCAAATTCAACATCTTCTTCAGAAAAATCTAATTCCAACTCAATAAGAGATGCAAATTCAATTAGCTTACTTCTTAATGTTTTTAGTTCTGATGAAACCCCTCCTTTTAATTGTTTAATTGCTAAAGAATGAGCAGCACTAGACTTAGAATTAATTAAATCAGCAATTGCTTCAGTTTGACTTAAGTCTAATTTTCTATTTAAAAATGCTCGTTTTGAAAATTCACCTGGTTCAGCAATTCTTGCACCATTTTCACAAAGTAAAGTCAGAATCTTTTGTTGTATGAAAATGGACCCATGGCAGTTTATTTCAACCGTATTTTCCCCAGTAAAGGATTGTGGATTTTTAAAAACTGTTACTAAAACATCATCAATATGTTTACCCTGACTAATAATTTTCCCATAGAATATTTGGTAACCCTTACTTTCATTTATAGATTTTGAAAAAATTTTATCAACTATTAATATTGAATTTAGTCCAGAAATTCTTATCAAAGCAACTCCCCCCTTTCCAGGTGGGCTAGAAATAGCACAAATACTATCAAAATCTTCAGTAATTTTTGTCATATCACAAATATATGCTCCTTTTCTCCGAATTTAATAGATAAACTACTAATTTTAAATTCATGAAATATTTAGTTCTTAACCTTTTACTTTTTTGTCTTATTAATGTATTCTCACAAGGTGAGCCAAAATTTACTATCAAAGGGGCTAAAACAGCTGATGATTTAGGATATGTTTCTAAAAGAAAAGCTTTAGATTGTAATAAAGACCTAGAATGGTATCCGGGAAGTAGTGTTGTTTACCATAAAAAATCAGGTAAGCCTTATACAGGTACTTGTGTTGCTTATTATGATAATAGAAAATTAGAGAGAAAAACAAATTTTATTTTAGGAAAAGAGAACGGTGAATGTTTTACATATTATAAAAGTGGACAAGTTAAAGTAAAGTCCATATACATTGAAGGTATAGAAAATGGAACTTGGGGATATTGGTATGAAAATGGACAAGTAGCTTGGGGAAATACTTATGAAATGGGACAAAAAGAAGGAGAGTGGCTATTTTTTCATGAAAATGGAACTCCATCAAAAACACTTAATTACAAGAAAAATAATTTAAATGGGAAACAATCTTATTATTATGAAAATGGCGATCCTAAAAAAATAATAAATTATAAAGAAGGAACTTTTAACGGAAGCTACAAAACTTATTATAAAGATAGTATTCTAAAAATGTCTAAATTTTTTAAAAATGGAACAATCAATGGAGATGAATTATTTTATCATGAAAATGGCCAAAAAGCTTTCATTAAACATTGGGATGAAGGTATAGAAATTGGTAGATGGGAGTATTATTATGATAACGGACAACTAAGAAAATTAGGTTCTTGGAAAGACGGACTTAAGGATGGAAAGTGGGAACATTATTTAGAAAATGGAAATAAAACAGATTTTGTGTTATTTAGTAAAGGTAGAGTTTGGATGATATTAGAGTTTGATAGATTTGGGGTAGTTAAAAACAATGAAGAAGAAATCAAATTTAATGAAATGCTTAAAAACAAATCATCAATTGAAGCAAGTGAGACAAGAAAGGGACGAAGAAAGTTGAAAAAGCAAAAGGCAAAGGAAAAGAAAAAAATAAAAAAAAGTAAAAAGGACCAAAGTGACCAACAATCTAGCGACCAAAAATAATATCAGAAATTTGCCGTTGATGGAGCTCTTTCACACTTTGCAAGGTGAAGGATTTCATACCGGAAAACCAGCTGTATTTATTCGTCTTGGTGGATGTGATGTAGGTTGTGTATGGTGTGATGTTAAAGAAAGTTGGGACCCCGATAATCATCCAATGACATCTGAAAAAGATATTATTGATAAAGTACTTAGTTTTAAAACAAAATTTGCTGTAATAACAGGAGGAGAGCCGTCTCTTCATAATCTAAATAATTTAGTAACTGAACTTCAAGAAAATAAAGTTTATATTGCTATTGAAACTGCAGGTACCAATAAAATACCAACTGGGATAGATTGGGTTTGTTTTAGTCCTAAGAAATTTAAGAAACCTATTGATCAAGTTTATCAAATAGCTAACGAATTAAAAGTTGTAATATTTCACCCAAGTGATTTAGATTGGGCATTAAATCATGAGAAAAAAATAGTAAATAAAAGCTGTGAGTTATATATTCAACCAGAATGGTCAAAAATGAATGATCATCTGTCAATTATATTAACTTTTCTGGAAGAAAATCCCCAATGGAGACTTTCTCTTCAAACACATAAATTTTTAAATATTCCATAATTAGTCATGAGATTTAGTTTGTTATTAATCAGTATTTTATCATGTTTTTTGTGTTATAGTCAAAGTGCTTTTTATTCTACAGAAAATAAAAAAGCTATAAAATTTTATGAAAAAGCAATTGTTTGTTTTAATAATATAAACCCAAATAATGGAAAACCCGATTTAATTGGAGCTGAAGAACTATTATTAAAATCATTAAATAAAGACACTCTTTTTTGGGAGGCCTATAGTTTGTTATCTAATGTAAAGGTTGAAGCAGGAGATATTAATAATGCTATTTTTTATAGAAAAAAAATGATTTCTATAAGCCCTTCAGTTCCACTAGTTGAATATTATTACTTGTCAAGTATGCAAATGGCAATCGGAAAATATAAGGATTGCTTGAAAAATGCTTTAAAATATAAACAGTCCCCATTAGCAGATAAAAGATATATGGATAAAATAAATCGGATGATTCAAAATTGTGAATTTGCTATCAATGCTATGAAATCTCCCGTCAATTTTGACCCAGTTAATTTGGGTAGTTCTATTAATACTGAACTACCTGAATATTTCCCATCTGTAACTGCTGATGATTCTACCTTTTTATTTACAAGAAGGGTTAACGATATTTCTGCTCCTATGGGAAGACAAGAAGATATTTTTGTTTCTAAAAAAACAAGTGGAAACCATTGGGGAAATAGTCAACTTATAAGTGATGTTATTAATAGTAAATACAACGAAGGAGCTCCTACTTTTAGTACTGACGGACAATACATAATTTTTGTAGGATGTGAAATTGGAGAAAAAGATAATAATGGGTTTTACCAATACGGAGATGGTAGAAAAGGATATGGAAGTTGTGATTTATTCTATTCTCAAAATGATGGACAGAATTGGTCCAAGCCTGTCAATTTAGGACCCAAAATAAATTCTAGACATTGGGAAACACAGCCATCATTCTCTTCTGATGGTAAAACACTTTACTTTGTAAGAGGACTCACTTATAATAGACAAAGAAGAAGTCCAAATAATCAGGACATATACGTAACTACTATACTAGAAGACGGTAGTTGGTCTAAGCCTACAAAATTGCCATCAAATATTAACACTCCTTATCGTGAAGAATCTGTTCAAATTCATCCTGATGGACAAACACTTTACTTTGCTAGCAATGGCCACCCAGGGATGGGTGGATTAGATATCTTTATGACTAGAAAACAAGAAAATAATACTTGGTCTGATCCAATAAACTTAGGCTATCCATTAAATACTTTTGTAGATGAGAATTCTATTCTAATTTCACCAAAGGGAGATTTAGCATATTTTTCATCAAATAGAGAAGGGGGTTATGGAAGTTTAGATCTTTATAGCTTCAATATTGATGAAAAGTTCAAGCCATTACCCATTCAGTATCTCAAAGGAAGAATTATTGATGCTGAAACTAAAAAACCATTATTTGCATTTTTTCAATTATCAGACCTAAAAAAAGGAAATTTAATTTCTCAAATGCAATCTAAAAGAGGTAATGGAGAATTTTTAATAACAGTCTCTAATAGCACTGATTTTGCATTACATGCAGAAAAAGAAGGTTATATGTTTTATTCTAAAAATATTCATATGGATAGTTTAAATTTATCAAAAGACGGATTTTTAATTATTGAATTGGAGAAAATTAAGGCAGGCACTTTTGTACTAGAAAATATTTTTTTTGAAAGTAATAAATCAGAACTTAAAACATCTTCAATAGTTGAATTAAAAAAAGTATTAAAATTATTACAAATTAATCCACAATTAAAAATTGAAATTAGTGGTCATACAGATAGTGATGGAGATGATGATTTAAATTTATTATTGTCTAACGAAAGAGCAAGTTCAGTAGTTAGGTGGTTAATAGATAATGGTATTTCTGGTAGTCGATTAACTTTTAAAGGGTTTGGGGAAACTAAGCCAATAGCCATAAATAACTCTGAAGAAAATAAGGCAAAGAATCGTCGAACTGAATTAACCATTATTGAATAACAATAAATATAATTAAGTGACTATACATTCTTTAAAAAATATAATTAAGAAAATTTTTCCAGTTACTCATAATATTCGTTATGATAATCAGACCTTTCAAATAATGAAAATAGTATTAGAAGCTGATTCTACATTTGTAGATGTTGGCTGTCATAAAGGGGAAGTTCTTGATCATGCTTTAAAATGTTCACCTAATGGGCAGCATTTTGCTTTCGAACCCATTCCTGATTTATTTTCAGAATTGGAATTAAAGTATAAAAATATTTGTGAAGTTAAAAACTGTGCTATTTCAGATTCCTGTGGTGAATCAGAATTTCACCATGTTGTATCCAATCCCGCTTATAGCGGAATAAAGAAAAGATCTTACCCTAAATATGAGAAAATTGATAAAATAAAAATTAAAACATCAACTTTAGATAAAGAACTTATTAATGAATCAAGAGTAGATTTAATTAAAATTGATGTTGAGGGTGGGGAATATGGAGTTTTAAAAGGAGCAAAAGAAGTTATTGATAAATTTCATCCAGTATTTATATTTGAACATGGATTAGGTGCTTCCAATTTCTACAATACTAATCCTGATGATGTTTATGATCTTTTTGATTTATCCGAATATAATATTTTCACTTTAAAAGGCTTTATCAAACAATCCCCTCCGCTTTCAAAGCAGAAACTCAATGATTTATATAACAGAAATAAGGAATACTACTTTTTAGCTATGTTTAGAGTTTAATAATCTTAATGAAATTATTTTCTAATTCACTTTTTATATTTAAATAATAAATCCCATTTTTCAAAGTTTCTAAATTTAAAACAGAGTTTTTGTAAATAAACGCATCTACCAATTTACCATAAGAATTATAAATAAATAGTTCATTACCATTTTCAACTCCCTCTAAATAAATAAACTTTTGAGTTGGGTTAGGAAAAACCTTTAATTTGGGAGAATTAAAGATTTTGTTGTTTAAGAGTAGGTTGTTATTATAAATACTATCCCATATTCCATTGTGTGTTTTAGAAATGAATATATCCGTAAACCCATTATTTGTTTCATGAGTATTTCCGATTATAATATTTCCGGTATTATTTTTTAAAGTATCTAATCCTTTTGCAACATCATTTTCATTTCCATTTAAATCTGAAGATCCACTATGGATCCATTGGGAATTCATTTCTGAACTATATATCCTATTTTTATTATTATAATGAATATTAGAAAGTAAATAGTAATTATTGGATAAAGGTTTTTTTATTACCTCTACACAAGCTTCTTCATTATAATAATAGTAGTCATAATCTGCATAAAAAAGTTCAACTCCATTAATGTCTAGCCCACCAACTAAATAATATGATTTAGGAATAACATTAGTGGGCTGAATTGGAGTATTTGAACCGCAAAATATGATTTCATTATTAACTAAAGTAACTGATTTTCCTTTGCTAGATAAGCTATCACTAAAGTAGTTCCAGAGTGTATCACCATTCATTTCAATTGCTGTAATCCAAAGTCTTGTATTTTGATCAATGCTGTTGTTGGCGCCAATACAATACAATTTACCATTAGAATGTTGAGTAATATCTTCAAATCGATCTTCTTGATTCCCCCCATAAGTATTCATCATTAAAGAGTCACCTAAAGAATTTATTTTTAAAACAAAACCATCTCCGTTATGGTTGCCAAAACTATAAGTTTGACCAACAATATAGAAATGATTAGAATCTATTTTTGAATTAATTATTTTATTCCCAAAATCCCAGTCATCTCCTCCAAATCTCTTACTCCAATCTAAATCTCCATTTTTATTAATCTTCACTACAAAAATGTCATAGTCCAAATTTTGGCTATTTGAGTAACCGCAAGCAATAAATCCAGAATCTGGTGTCTGAACGATATCTTTACCATAGTCAATATTAGGGCCACCAAAAGTTTTATGCCATTGTACATTTCCATTGCTATCTAATTTTATGATATACATATCAGTAAGACCATTACCAAAACTTTCTGTAGCTCCAATTGCAATGAATCCATTGTCTTTGGTAGCAATTATTTCTTCCCCATAATCGTTTAAATTCCCACCATAAGATTGAAAAAAAGTGTTTTGACTTATTGAAATTAACCCCATAAATATGGGAAGACAAAGAAGACTAATTTTCCTTATTTGATTTCCCATGATAATTTTAAAAAGATTCCAAATGATTTTCCTGTAGATGGTATTAGTCCAAAAAAGTTTTGTAAAATTAAGTTAACTCTTAAATTATTAATTTGATATTCGGAGTTAATACCTAATTGAAATTTATTGTAGCCACCATAACTCAATATACTACCAAAATTTAATTTATGGTTATTTCTAATGTTTAAGCCAAAGTAAATTTTTGGGATATATTGTGAGTTGTGCCTATAATAAATGCCACTATAGTATTTCATTTTATTTTTATTTAAAATAATATTGGCATTAAACTCAAATGGTGTCATTAAAAACATGTTTTCTGAAAATGGCTTAGGATTAAGTATGTTATTGAATACATTACTTGAATCATTTAAATTAAGCATTTGTTCAATCGATAATCCAGAGTAAGTAAAGGAGGTGTCAAAATTTATTTTTTCTATGTTATTGTGAAGTAAAATCAAACCTAAATTTTTAATTTCAAAATTATATTTTAAGGTATTTAAATCTTTTATTTTTTCAGATATTTTAAAGTTAATTCCTAAACTATTACCATTTTTCTTTATAAAATTATTGCTGTTTGGAATTGAATACATATTAGGATTTGCTATAATATTCCATTCATAAGGATTGGAAAAATTTATGAAATCATTTCTTCCAAATTGACCGTTATTTTCTTGAATAATATTCCCAATAGTGATTCCATATTTTATTTTTTGATTAAATTTTCCAAATTGAAATAATTGATGATTTCTAAAGTGAAATGCTGTTTTTCCAAGAGAGATATTTTCATTAAACTCTGTATTTCCTCTTAAAATCAGATCAAATAAACCTTGATGATATTGTGCCCCAGATGTAATAATGTTTTGAAAATTTATATACCAACCTTTGTTTTTATTTTGAAATAAGTCTACTCCAATATTAACGTCTATTTCTAAACCACTTCTTTGAATTTTGTTTACGGAACTTATTTTACCTTTTTCATTTTCATCAATAAATCCTCCAAAATATAATCTCTTAAAAAAATTTATTGGTAAATGAGTTGATCCAATAGTGAAATTGGAGGAACTAGTTAATGCAATGGCATTAAAAATCCTTGATGAATCTTTTGGTTTTGCCAAACTATAAAATGGTAGGCCAATTAAAATTATGAATACTAATTTTCTCAATCTATATTAATTTCAGTATTTAATTCTAAGTTAATTTCATAAGAAAAATATTGATCATTTTTTATAGGAAAATTATTAGTAGAATTAGGGCTATTTAAGATTATTTCAAGAATTATTTTTCTTTTGTTTGTTAAGTATCTCATAGTGTTTTCATCTAAAACTATTTCTAATTCATTATTATTAGATTCAATAAAATTTCCATTAACATCAACAATAGCTGAAGAAATACATTTGGGGTTGATAATTATGGAATCTCCATTTAATAGTTTAATCGAAAGACAGCATTCTAAAGGCAGTTCATTATTTATTTTCATTTCAATTATTCCTTGCTTTGGATTGATGTTTTCAGGAAAAATTATGTCTAATGAATCTACCAACTTTAAGTTATCTAAATTGAATTTTAATGGGACTCTTAACCCTGCATTTATATTGAAAGAATGGTTAGTGTTATAGAAATCATTAAAAGCTGAATGATTTCCTAATGGATTGGTAATAAGTTTGTAGTCTAATTCAATTGCTTCAGGCAAAAAACTTATTATTTGATTTAAATTAGAATTTTGATTGGTAAAATTAATTTCTGCATTTCCATATCTAAAATCCCAACCTAAGTCTAAAGCTCTTGAAATATTTATGGTTTGACCAATAAAAGGATGTTGCAATAGAACAGCGTTTTGATTTTTTTTAAACAAAACTTCATTTATTATTATTTGGGCATCCATTCCAATGCCATTACTTAGCATTAGTTTTAATTCAGGTTCTTCCATTATTATGTTATTTGATGAAAGTTGATTCATGAAGTCTAGGCTAACAATACTGGTATCTGTAATTTCCAAATTGCCTAGATAGCCAGAAACGGTATTTATATTTAAATCTATAAGACTAAGATTAATAGACAAAAAATCATTATTTGTAAAAACAATATTTTGAGTGTTTTCGTTAGAAAATCCAAACCTAATAGAACTTATAATATTATTAAATGCTGAATTGTTATTAGATAAATCAAAAATATAATCATCTAAAAGAATTTCTCCCTCGAAAGTATTCATTTGTCCTGCTGCGCTAGGAATTATCAGGGTGTCTATAAATGCAGAACCTAAATTGTTTTTTGCATTAGGGATATTTATTATGAAATATAAAATTCCATCAATATTACTATTAATGGAATATTTAACTTTTAGATTGCTAAAATCAATTTCTTTTAGCTTAACATCTTTTAGATCGAAAATGACATTTTCAATATATGAAATAGGGATTTCAAAACCAGGGGGAAATGGAATTCCATATATAATACTTGGTATATCAAGAGTATCTGTTATATTAAAATTTAATTCTGGTAAAAAGGTGTTTTGATCGAGATTAAATATTTCTAAAGTGTCATTATAAACGGCATGTTCGCCATTATCACTATTGGATAATTTATCAATGCCAAAAATTTTACTAAGGTTAATAGAGTCTTTACTTATAGGTATAATATAATTTCCATTCCAACTTATTGGTGAGTTTCTTTTTTTGCATCCTAAAAAAACATTTATTATTATAAGAAAAAAGTATAGTTTTCTAGGCATTAAGTTAGTTTTATGTTTTGTCTGAAGTAAAGTATCATGAATACTTCCCCTTCCATATTTTTTCAATTATTGAACGGTAATCATTTTCCCTTTTATTTTTTTTAGGTTTATACAACGACTTTCCTTTAATTTCATCAGGTAAAAAATCTTGTAAATGCAATTTATCTTCATGGTCATGACTGTAATTGTAATTCTTACCATAGTCAAGTTCTTTCATAAGACTAGTTGGTGCATTCCTTAAGTGTAATGGGACACTCAAATCTCCTAAATCCTGTACCAAAGATTGAGCTGTGTTAATAGCTAGGTATGAGGAATTGCTTTTTGGAGATAAAGCTAAGTATATTGCACATTGGGCAAGAACAATTCTACCTTCTGGCCAACCTATTTTTTGAATAGCATCAAAACAATTATTGGCCATTATTAATGCAGTTGGATTGGCCAAACCAATATCTTCAGCTGCAGCAATAATCATTCTTCTAGCTATAAATTTCGGATCTTCGTTGCCTTCAACCATTCTCGCGAGCCAGTAAATGCTTGCATTTGGATCACTTCCTCTTATTGACTTGATAAAAGCAGATATAATATCATAATGCATTTCCCCTTTTTTATCATACTGAGTTAAATTTTGTTGAATTGATTTTTTAACTATATCGTCATTTATTTCTTTATTGTTTTCATCTAGATTTTGAACTACTAGTTCAAAGGCATTCAATAATTTTCTTGCATCTCCTCCAGAAATTCTAATTAAAGCATCAGTTTCTTTAAGTGTAGGATTTTTCTTTTTAATATGTTCATCTTTTAAAGCAGTATCTAAAAATTTTAGTAGATCTGCTTTATTATGATTTTTTAAAATAAATATTTGTGATCTTGACCTAAGCGCAGCAATAACTTCAAATGAAGGATTTTCAGTTGTAGCTCCTATTAATGTGATCATTCCTTTTTCTACTGCTGAAAGAAGTGCATCTTGTTGAGATTTACTAAACCGGTGAATTTCATCAATAAATAATAATGCATTTCCTTTCCCAAAAATCCCTTGGTTTTTTACACTTTCTATAATATTCCTAATGTCTTTTACCCCAGAGCTAATGGCAGATAGTGAATAAAAAGGTCTATCAAGTTCATTTGCAATTATCTCTGCTAAAGTTGTTTTCCCAACTCCTGGAGGTCCCCATAAGATCATCGATGGAATGGCACCATTATTTAATGCTTTCTTTATAGGACCATCATTTCCAATTAAATGATTTTGTCCAATAAAATTATCAAACGATTTTGGTCTAATTCTTTCAGCTAAAGGGATTAAAGGATGATCCAAACTTTTTTAATATAAATATAATTCAATTTTAATGTTTGACTGTTTATAAATAGTTCAACTTTTTAATGTATTAAAATTAATTTAATCGAATTTTGATTAAAATATAAATATGCATTTTCATTTTATTGCCATAGGAGGGAGCGCCATGCACAACCTTGCCATAGCTCTTCATTTAAAAGGAGAAAAAGTAACTGGTTCTGATGATGAAATTTTTAGTCCTTCAAAAGATAGGCTATTGAAATATGGATTGCTCCCAAAAAAGATAGGTTGGGATTTAAATAATATTAATGAAGAAATTGATACCGTAATTTTAGGAATGCATGCAAGAATTGATAATCCGGAGTTAAAAAAAGCCACAGATTTAAAAATTCAAATTTTTTCTTATCCTGAGTTTATATATGAACAAACCAAAAATCAGTTAAGAGTAGTTATTGGAGGGAGTCATGGAAAAACTTCCATTACAAGTATGATTCTTCATGTACTAACTAAACAAAATATTGAACATAATTATATGGTTGGCGCTCAACTTGAAGGATTTGACTGTATGGTGAAACTTACTAATAATTCTAAAATTGCGATTATTGAGGGTGACGAATATTTATCTTCTCCAATTGACAGAAGACCTAAATTCCATTTATATAAGCCAAATATTGCTGTTATAAGTGGCATTGCATGGGATCATATTAATGTGTTTCCAACATTTGAAAATTATGTGGAACAGTTTAACATATTTGCTAAAAGTATTGATGAAAATGGTTCCTTAATTTATTGTCAAGAAGATTCTGAGCTAAAAAAAATGGTTAATTCAAATTCCTATTCTTGCGAATTAACCCCCTATAAAACTCATGATCATGTTATCATAGAAAATAATACATATTTAACAGAAAATGATACTCATCACAAAATAGATATATTTGGAAATCACAACTTGCAAAATCTAAAAGCTGCACAAATTGTTTGTGAAAAAATTGGAGTTAAATCAAGTGAATTTTATAGTTCTATAGCAGATTTTAAAGGAGCTTCAAATAGAATGGAGTTAGTAGTTAAAAATGATCATTTTTCTTTTTTTAAAGATTTTGCTCATTCTCCTTCAAAACTTAAGGCAACCACATCAGCTTTGAAGCATCAATACCCAAATAGAAATTTAGTTGCTTGTATGGAGCTTCATACTTTTAGCAGTTTAAATTTAGAATTTTTAAAATTATATTATTTATGTATGTCTAATGCTGATGAAGCTTATGTCTATTTCAATGAAGAAACTATTAAGCACAAAAGACTTCGACATATTGAAAAGCAAGACGTTTATGATGCTTTTGGCTCTACTAACCTAAAGGTATTTAACTCATCAATTGAACTAGAAAAAGAGTTGATGTCTAAAAATTGGTTAAATGCCAATTTATTAATGATGAGTAGTGGGAATTTTGATGGATTAGATTTTGATGAACTAGCCTCAAAAATTATTTGATTTTATTTCGAAAGAAATATTTTAAAAAACTTATAATAACAGCAAATAACATTCCAATAAATAAGAAAAAAAATAAACTCATAGGGAATACCTTTCCTGGTTTAAGTAAATTATTAATATTGTCTTGCTGCATTTCTATTAAATCTTCAGCGGATTTACCCTTATAATAATCTGGATTAATGCTGATTTTATTTTTAGCATCAATTATTGTTTCAGGTTTTTCTGTGAGTTCTATTAATAGGATTCTTTTGTTTTCTAGTAATTCTGGTTTCATCCATTTATGATAACTAAAAAAGTAAAGGCTAATAAATAATGAAAAGAAAATACTTATTACTAACCCTTTTTTAAAGTTATATATTCTTGAGAATGATGAGTTTTTAAAGATGACTGCAATGAGAATGCATGCTATTAAAATGGAACCATGAAATAGAATGCTGTAAAGACTTCTTTGTAAATCAAGTTCTGTTAGAGTGTAATTAAAAATTATTTCAAAGACTAC
>CEOC01042231.1_pt1 | contig 20534 bp, 22 predicted proteins | sample 356191 | NCBI WGS metagenome assembly CEOC01 (sample SAMEA2619952, study PRJEB7988) | marine metagenome | biome: marine biome (ENVO:00000447); feature: deep chlorophyll maximum layer (ENVO:xxxxxxxx); material: "saline water (ENVO:00002010), including plankton (ENVO:xxxxxxxx)" | depth 17 m
TAATTGTATTTAAAATTTAATAAAAACTAAACTCAAATTAATGAATTGAATAATTAAAAAATTGGATAAGTGTTAGTATTTATATTTACCAAAAATTAGATTCAGTATGATAAATAAGAAATTTATTTATGATGATTTGCTCCTAAATCTTAATGAAAAGCTGAATAGTATTGAATTTTTAATTATTTCCGCAATTGAGTCAAGAGACTCTGAATCAAAAAGTTCTGCAGGAGATAAGAACGAAACATCAAGAGCAAAAATTCAATTAGAAATTGATAATTACTCAAAACAAAAGCTAAATATAATTGAAAAATTAAAGGTTTTAGAGGCCATAGACATTAATAAAAAAAATAATAAGGTTGAAAATGGGGCTCTTGTAGAAACTAATGTTGGATTTTTTTTTATTGCAATCGGATTAGGTAGATGGACAGTCAATAATAAACAGATTTTTGTAATATCAGTAGCTTCTCCAATAGGTAAATTAATGAAAGATAAAGTAGCTACCTCATCTTTTAGATTCAGAAATTTAAACTACAGGATAACTAAAATCACTTAATTTTTTTGTTATTTCAGCCACTTTTGACATTAATATTAGTGTAATTTTTACATTAATTATTTTAATTTCTCCCCATATTGTTTAACATTTCACTTAAATAAATAAACAAAAATTTGGTTTTGTGTTCATTATGTATTTATATTTGTTAAACAAACGTTAAATTTTAATCTAATATGGAAACTTTAAACAATATGTTACTCGCAGTACCAAAAATGGCTACTGACGATTATGTTGGTTTTACATTCTTTGTAGGATGTATGGCCATGATGGCGGCTTCGGCCTTCTTTTTCTTATCAATGAGTTCTTTTGACAATAAATGGAAAACTTCTATTTTGGTTTCAGGACTTATTACTTTTATAGCAGCAGTACATTACTACTACATGCGTGATTACTGGGCTACTAATGCTGAGTCACCAACATTTTTTAGATATGTTGATTGGATTCTAACTGTACCTTTAATGTGCGTAGAATTTTACTTAATTCTAAAAGCAGCTGGTGCTACTAAAAGACTGATGTGGACATTAATTGGTGCATCAACTGTTATGTTAGTAACTGGTTATGCAGGTGAAGGTATTGACCAAGCAAATGCACAAGTTTGGGGAGCTGTTTCTGGAGCTGCATATTTTTACATAGTATATTTAATTTGGTTTGGAGAAGCGAAAGCATTGGCTACTTCAGCTGGAGGAGAAGTACTAAAAGCACATAATATTCTTTGTAAGTTTGTACTTATAGGATGGGCTATTTATCCAATAGGATACATGGCTGGAACTCCAGGATGGTATGAAGGAATATTTGGTGGATTAGAGATGGATGTTATCTACAACGTAGGTGATGCTATCAATAAAATTGGTTTTGGTCTAGTAGTCTATAATCTAGCAGTTGCTTCATCTAAATAAGCAATAAAACCGAAAACAACTTTTTTTAGGAGGACTAATTGTCCTCCTTTTTTTATTCCTATTTTTCGAATATCTGGTGTTTTGTTAACTCTTTAATCCAATTAGGGAGCTGATTTGGATCGTAATTTAACCCCATTGCTTTTATAACATCTCTAGGAACTACTAATCCAGTACTATTTGTATAGGAAAACTTGACAATGGAGGCCATATGAGTTTTATCATTTCGTTGGATTTTTTGAAAGAAGTAAAACCATTTTTCATCATAACCAATAATCTTAGTTTCAAGTATAAATCTTTGAAAAAGTCGTAGTCGATGCCTGTATTCATTGTAAGTCCCCACAATGGTTAAAGACCATTTATTTTTTTTTAAAAAACTGCCCATATCAACTTTAGCTCCATAACTAAACCTTCCTAAGTCTAGAAGGGTAACATACCTGCCATTATTTAATTCCATGAATAGATCTATATCTTGGGGGAGAACCATTAGATGGATACACTCATTATGAGTACTATCAAAAGATAGTTTTTTTTGAAATTTACTTTGTGCAATTACTCTTGCTAATCTTAGAATTGGATACATTAAAGCAAAGGTTTATAGTTTGATTTTAATTGAATTAATTTTTGGAGAAAATTACGATTTTCTTTCCAGCTTTTCTCTTTATTAAACTGGATGTAATTTCCATTTCCATGAAGGGTGAAAAAATCTCCATTGTATATACTTAATCTAAAATATGGGATGGTCCAAGCATAAGTATATACCCCTTGGTTAATGTGAAGAATAATTCCTTTTGGTCTTATTTCTATATTTCCATATTGTAATCCACTAACCTTAAGTTTTAAATGATTCATATTCTCACTGAAGTGTTCTATCACCATTCTTCTAGAACCAATACCTCCAAGTTGCAATTTTTTTATTAGTGAGTAAGCATCCCCCATTTCTTCGTTTATGAGTTTATCCGTTTCCTTGTCTTTATATGAAATATTGTAGATTGCCATTAGTCGTTACAGGGTTTTTAGAAAGTTATCTGCGGTAATTAAATGTGTTTCCCTTTTAGAAATATCCATTTTGTCAAAACTGCTGATTAGCATTCTCATTCTAGGATTTTTAAGAAAAAAATCTCTTTGCTTATCCATGAAGTTCCAAAATAGTGCATCCCAGGTTTTACACCAATCACCCTTTTTATAATTACTCATTTTCAAAATATAGTTACTACTACTTATATAGGGTTTAGTTGACATTAACCCACCATCAGCAAATTGACTCATTCCATATACATTAGGAACCATAACCCAATCATAAGAATCAATAAATAGCTCCATAAACCATCGATATACTTCATCAGGATCGAATTCACATAGCAGCATAAAATTTCCAATTATCATTAGTCTTTCAATATGATTAGCATAAGCTGTATGATTGATTTTTTTTATGGTATCGTCAACAGGTTCAATTCCTGTTGTTCCATTATAGAATGAAATAGGTATTTTTCTTTTAAATCCCCAAAAGTTTTTAGTCCTTTCTTCTACTCCTTTACAAATGTAAACTCCTCTTATAAATTCTCTCCAACCTATAATTTGTCTTATAAATCCCTCACATGAGTTAATTCTTATATTATTAGAATGATAATATTCTATGGTTTTATCTACAATAAGTTTTGGAGAAATTAAGCCAGAATTCATTAAAGGAGATAATATGCTGTGATTGATAATTGATTTTTCTTTTAATACCGCGTCCTCATAGGGGCCAAATTCATCAAATCTTACATTTAAAAATTGTTCCAACCATTTTTCCGATGTTTCAAAATCAGTTGGATAAATAAAATCTTCATTTAATTCTCCATTATTGGTATCATAATATTTATTTACATAATCTACAGCTTCTTTGTGGTTTTTAGTTCTATTGGAAATTTCAATTTTAGGAGTCTCTTTATTTTTTGGATATTTTTCCCTATTTAAATCATCATAAGTCCATTTACCCCCTGCTGGCTTCTGATTATTTTCTAATAGAATATTGAGTCTCACTCTTTCAGATTTGTAAAAAGAGGTTTGAAATAATTTCTTTTTATCTTTTCTGAAGAAAGTTGATAGATCATCTTTTGAATTTATAAAAGCAGGATTATTGTAGAATTCAATTTTTATTTTTTGCTTTTCACAACTTTCCTTTAATCTTCTTTCTAAATAATTATCTTCAGGATCGATACATTTAATTAGTTCAACTTCTTTGCAATCTTGATTTTTTATAAATTTTCTTATATCTGAATTTTCGTCATAAGAATTAATATAATAAACTTCTAAATTTTTATTTTTTAAAAAATCATAGTAGTTCCTCATAGTACATCTATGGAAAAATATTTTTTGTTTATGAAAATTATAATGATTAAAAAACAGACTTTCTTCAATAATGAAATGTCGAAAATCTTGACTTAGTAGTTCAGAATTTTTGAAAAGCTGATTTGGAAAAATTAAGTTAATTGGTTTCATTAATAGTAAATTTCAAATGGTAATCCTTTTTCATCATATCCAGGATATTGTGTTATTTTTCTTTTGCCATTTTCACTCCATTTTTTTACACTAAGAGCGAGAGATATAGCATCTAAAATATCATCTCTTTTTATATTTTCATTTTTGTATTGATGGTAATTTTTTTCTAGAATATCTTCAGTGTTTTTAATAAACTTATTTAATATAGAAACCCTTTCATTCACTCCCTGCTTTGTTTTTTTATTATTTTTTAGCGGCACCCCATTATTTAAATTTATAAAGCATAATTCGGGATGGGATTCATGAATATTCAGCTGCTTATTTTTGTTTTTAATTAAAAACTCATCCACCTCCTTAATTTTATTACTAATGTTCCATGATTGGATTGATATACTTTTGGATAGTATTTTTTTATTTATTTCTTTGGCTTTTATGTAATTATTTGCTCTAACAGCTTGTCTACATGGAGCATTAAAGACACTACTTTTTTTCCCTTTGGGTAATTTTTCTCTTAACTTTTGGTCTATTTTTCTTTGAATTGATTTTGAAGAAAGACCTATTGGGATATCTATAAATATTCTACTTTCATCATTTAAAAAATCCATTATATCCTCTATATCAGTACATGTACTAATGGTTAATTGGTTTTTTAAATCAATGGAGCAAACACACCAACTGTCAATAAATCCATCAATTCCAATATTCATTTTGTTCAACTATTTCATCTCAAAGCTAAACAAAACATATAATTTTACTATATTTGTTTAATAAATTTTGAAAATTTTGGGTTATATATTGTCCTTATTATTGTTATGTTTTATTGCATCGCAGTTTTATTCTGCTTATTCTAATAAAAAGTTTCAAAATATGGATCAGCAATTGATAGGATCAATTAATAATATAAACTTTAAAACTTATAGTCATTACACTTTAGCATCTGTTAAAATGGATGGAAAAAGTTTAAAAGATGCTAAAGGGAAATTTTCTGTTCTTGCTAATTATATTTTTGGTGGGAATAGTGATAACAAACAAATTGCTATGACATCTCCTGTAATATATAATATGAGTAATTATGCTACTTTTTCTTTTATCATGCCAGATAATTATGAAGTTACCAATCTTCCATCGCCCAATTCTAAAGAAATATCTTTTAAAACAAAAAAAAATCAATGTATCGCTTCCATAGCATTTGGAGGATTTGTAAATAATGAAAATTGTAAAGAAAATTATTTGAAATTATTAGAAGTTTTAAATGCTAATAAAATTTCCCATAGTAATGATTACATGTTAGCAGTTTATAATTCACCCTATCAAATAATTAATAGGAAAAACGAGATTTGGATTGAAGTAAATAAAGATGAAATACTAAAAAAACTTGATATTAAATAGAAGTGAATTTACTTAAATCTATTTTTAAATTTAAATGTCCTAGATGCAGAGTAGGAAATCTATTTTTAAATAATAATCCTTATATATTGAGAGATTTAAATAAAATGCATAAAAGATGCGATAATTGCAACTTAAAATTCAGTATTGAACCTGGATTTTTTCAGGGAGCAGCTTATGTAAGTTATGGACTTCAAGTATTGAGTTCTTTAATTGTTTTTAATTGTTTTTTTTGGTTAACCAATATTCGTTGGCAAAACATAGTTTATATATTACTTTTTACTGTCATACTTGCAACTCCTTATGTGGTAGTTCTTTCAAGAGCAATTTGGCTGCATATGTTTATTCCCCATAAAGGAGATTTCTAAACTTCATTTTTTAACATATTAGGATACTTCTCAATCATCTTAAATCTGTTCATTCTTTGCAATAAAAATGGATATAAGTTTAGAAGAATATTAAAAATAGTTAACGAAATAAAATGTTCTATTAAGCCATATTTTAAGTACAAAAGCTGAATTGAAAGAGGAAAAATTCCTGAAATAATATGTGAAGTTTCAGATTGTTTAGTCTCTTCTATATATGTGAAAATATATTCTTTTGGTCTTCCTTTTAAATAAACTCTTTTATTTAAATGTCTAAAAAAAGAATTAATAAGAAAAAGTCTAAAAATATTAACACCTAAATATTTAAAGTAATTTTTAGACTCATAATTTTTTTTAATGTAAAATTTGGATGGCATTCTAACATACTTAAATGCTTGAAAAAATAAGAACCCTACCAACATTAAATCCCATGTTTGAATAAAATTGATTAATATTATTTGAAAGCTATCATTAACTTCTAGAGAGTATTTAAATAAATAAAAAGAAATGGTGAAAATTATACTATAAAATATTATTAGTAAAACAACTTTCTGAAAAAAATTAAAACGATATAACATAATTTATTTTTTACTCATTCTTTGATAAAAATTTTCTCTAATATTCATCCAATAGAAATTATAATCTAGAGCATGGTAATTATTATTTAGTAATTTCTTATATACCTTCCAGAGAGGAAAACTTTCTAATTCTATCCATAATAAGCCATTATTAGCTTTAGCGCTCAGTACCTTTGGATGTTTCAATTTACTTTTTCTTAGTAAAAATTTAAAACTACTTATTAAAATACCTTTATGCATATTATAAAGGCTAGCATCTTTATTATTTCTAAACGTTATGGGATTAGTTACTGGAATATTTTGATCTTTAAATGCTGTAATTTCTTTTCCGTAAGGATGAGAATTCCAAGATAAATAACAATTTAAGTCAGTAGGGTTCTCACACATGGAGATCTTATTTGGAGTGAAACTCATTGCAGAAACGTCACCAACTAAATATGAAAGTTCTATTTTTTGTAAAATAGAATCATTTTTAAATAAATAATCGGTAAATAATTTTTGTAATAAATGGGTGCCTTGACTATGCCCTGCTAAGACAATTCTATTTCCCTTGTAAAAGTTTTTAAGGTAGTGCTTGAAAGCTTTTTCTATATCTTGGTAAGCAACATCAAAAGCTTTAACACCATTAGTATTATCTTTATATCCATGGATATGCATTTGCCTATAAATGGGGGAATAAATATCTGCCATCCCAGTAAATACATTAGCTTGGTTTTTTAAAACTAAATTTTCAATTTTTTTATTTAGTTTTTTATTTTCGATTTCAGAGTTCCACTCTAGCCCATCAAAATAAAGTGTTGGATATACAAAAAAAACATCTATTGAGTCTAACTTAAAAGTATCATTTTCTACATTTTCTGGAAGTATTTCAGAATTGTCAAATTTATCCGGATGTGCTATCCAGTGGTTGATATTATAATAATCAGGAGAAGCTTTTGGAATTTCTTCTTCAAATGAATGAATGGGAATTGTAGTATTACAAGAAGCTAATAGAAATAATAAAACTGGTAATAGAAGTATTTTTTTCACGTTTACTAAGTTATTATTTTTATACTTTAACAATTAAAAAATAACTTTCAAATTTCATGAATATTGGTATCAATGCTAGACATTTAATAAAAGATAGACTAGAAGGAATAGGCTGGTACAGTTTTGAAATTTTAAAAAGACTTATAAAATTGATGCCAAGCCATCAATTTATATTTTTCTACGATAGAAAAACTACCTTTTTAATTTCAGGCGAAAATATTACCAATATTATTATATCTCCACCTGCAAGACATCCTTTTTTATTTAAAATTTGGTTTAATTTTCTACTTCCTAAAGCTTTTAAAAAACACCAAATAGACTTATTTTTTTCTCCTGATGGTTTTGTATCTCTAAACGCTGACATTCATCAAGTGGGAGTAATTCATGATTTAAATTTTGAACACTATCCTGAAGATTTACCTAAAAATATCCTCAAATATTATAAAAAATACATGCCTTTATTTGCCCAAAAAGCTAATAAAGTAATTACAGTATCCAATTATTCTAAAAATGATATTGTCAATAAATACAAAGTGAACTCAGAAAAGATAAAAGTTATTTATAATGGGGGAAATGAAATTTTTAAACCATTATCAGAAGAAAAAACAAAAATTTTTCAAACTAACAATAGTAATCGGCCTTATTTTATATACGTGGGTTCACTACATAAAAGAAAGAATATTGAAAGAATGTTAAAGGCTTTTCAAGCATTTAATCAAGATAACAAATGGGACTTTATCATTATTGGTACAGACATGTGGAAAGGACAATTAAATTTAGAAGGAATTTTAAATAATGTTAAATTTCTTGGAAGAAAATCTGGAAATGAACTAGCTATGTGGATTGCTTCCAGTTCTGCACTTATTTATATTTCTTATTTCGAAGGATTCGGATTACCTATACTAGAAGGAATGATGGCAGGAGTCCCAGTTATTTCTGGTAATTTAACTAGTTTACCAGAAGTTGGCGGCAATGCAGTGATATATGTAGATCCTTTTAATATAAAAAGTATTAGTAAGGGAATGGAAGAGGCAATTAGTAATTTTTCAAAGTACAGAAATCTAGGATTAGAGCAAGCCACTCTTTTTTCATGGGATGAATCAGCTTTAGAAGTTAAAAAAACTCTAAATGATTTTATTTAATTAAGATAGAAGTTTTGGTCTACCATTTTTTCTTGAGTTAATAAAATCAACATGAATTTAAATTTTTGAACTAAAAAATCATTCTTTTTTTCTTCATTTAGACCAATAAATTTTATTTTTTCCTCATCTGTTAAATTAACAAGATTAGTTAAATTATTTAAAGAAATTAATTCCTCGCTTTTAGATTCTTTAGAGTCATCTAATAAATGTCTTAAATAGTTGGAAGCATGCTCTATTAGTTGTTCGGTAGGGTTGAAAGTTTTCTTTTGAATTTTTGATAACGAACCTAGCGGATATAATTTGTGTTCATTCTTATTTTGAAAATGATGAATTTTGAAGTTGGATTGGCATTCAATTAATACATCAAGTTCTCCACTTTCATATTTTTTTAGGATTTGATTTACCTTGACTAAAGAACCCAACTCACTTAGTGTGGTTTTACCTTGGTATGGAATACCAAAAAATTCATTATTACTCAAACACTCCGATACAAGTTGTAAATATCTTGGTTCAAAAATATGAAGAGTGGTTTGCTCACCTGGAAATAAAAAAATTCTTAAGGGAAACATACCATAGTCATAATTGCTACTATTCATTAACTTGATTTTATTGTAAATTTCTCTTTTAAAATGGATGTGCTGATTCTCAAAATATTATTCTATCCACATTGAATTATGAATTACTTAATCATATTTTTAAATCTACATCTGATTAACACACTGTAAATGAATGTTACACAATATTGAAAATTGTATTATTTTTAATTAAATTTGAAAAAAAAAATTTTGAAAAGAAACAAATATATTCTACTATCAGTTTTAATAGTTATTACAGCACTATCTAATATATTTTTATCAAATATCCCTAATTTTTCACCAATTGCTTCTATAGCATTATTTTCTGGATTTTATTTTTCTAACAAAAAATTAGCGCTTATTATTCCTATTTCTTGTATGTTAATTTCAGATTTTATTATTGGATTTCACTCTCTAATGTGGGCAGTATATTTGTCTTTTTCTTTAATTGTTGTTTTGGGATTTTTCATGAAAACTGCCAGTCCTAAGAAAGTAATATTAAATTCAATTTGGTCTTCTATTCTTTTCTTCTTAATCACCAACTTTGCAGTTTGGGCCACTGGAACTTTCTATTCTAAAGATATTAGTGGATTAACTTTATGTTTTACTATGGGATTACCATTTTTCAAATACACCTTATTAAGTTCTATTATATTTTCAACTATTCTTTTTGGAGGATTTGAAATAATCAATCAACTTACTGCCAAATACCACTCCGTGTCTGAAAAAAGCTAGCTTTAGCTGACATTATATTGTTTAAAATATTTTTTCCTTTTCTGTTATTGGGTAATCAAACCCTTAATTTTGGTATATGATTAAAAGAATAATTTTCTTTCTATTTCTAATCTCAACTCTTGGATTTCTAATATTTAGTATTTTCCAAAAACTAGGCGAACAACGCAAGGTTTATCAACAACCTTTTAATTATTTCCCTCCCAATCCAGCACTCTTTTTTGAAGTAGAAGAGTTATCAAAAACTTTACATCATTTCTTTGAGACTAGTATGATTTGGTCAAAATTTGAAGAAATTTCCCAAAGAAGTTCATATAATGCTACTATAAAAGATATTAGTGAAATAATTTCTGATTCTTCCTACAATGAAATATTTGATAAGGGAATTACTAATATTTCCTTCTATAATTCAGAAAATGAAATTTCTTGGATAATTGCAAAAAATATATACAGCAATGAGCGTAATAAAAAAATCAATTTGGATTCTAACTTTCTCAGTTCTTATTTTTTTAAAATTAATCATCCATTTCTTGTTATTTCCAATTCAAAAAAATTAATCGAATCTTTTAATTCTAACTATAGTAATTGCAATAAAAATTTAAATTTTAATGATATAAAAGACAAAATGAAATATTCTAGTAAAATGTCAAATATTTCTTGTTTTTTGGATGTGGAAAAATTCAATTATTTACTAAACACCTTTTTATATAAAGAAAACAGTTCCAATTTCTTTCAAAAAATAGCTTCCAAAAAATGGATTCAATTTGATATTGATTATGCTCCTAATGATATAAATATTGTTGGAATATCGAATTATGACTCATTAATTGCCTTACCTGTTCCATTATATTACTCATTCAATGATTGGATACCTAAAGATGTTGAACTTGTAGAAAAGAGAACGATAAAATATTTTACTGACTCTAATGAAAACAACATTTCAATAAAATCTTTGAAATTAAATTTTAGCGATGAAATTCTTGATAATAATCACGAATTATTAGTTCTTGAAATCCCATCTCCTGATTTATCATCTAAAGGGTTAGATCAATTTTTCTTATTGGATACTTTAGTTTATTCAAGTACTGGGAATAATTATCAAATCTTAGATACTGCAAAATTAAAACCCTTATTCCCCAAAATTATTTTTAAAAATAAACTAGGGTTTTTAAAAGATGAATTTCTAATAATTTCCACTTTAGCTGCAAAAAATGAACTTGACATTAAAATTTCTCAGAAGAATTTAAAGGATTTGAAAAATTCCATTTTTAACTCAAAGGAGAATCAAGAATTTGATCAATCCCATTCAGAGTTTTTATATCAATCTAGATCACAGTTAATAAATGGGTTTGAATTTTCAACTTATAGAGCAGATAGTATAATCTTTAATTTTTTTGAATCTATAGGTGGTGTGAGTTGGACCTTAAATAACTATGATAACAGGGTTCATCATGGAATTAAAATAAAAAAATATTTTCCTAAAAAAGTAGATAAAAAAATACTTTGGAAAACTCTTATCCCCAAACTAATTTGGGGTCCATATTCTCTTAATAATCATAGAACAGGAACTAGGGATATACTTGTTCAAGATGTAAATAATATTATTTACTTAATAAGTGCAGGAGGGAAAATAAAATGGAATAAACAAATAGAAGATAAAATCATGGGAGAAGTTAGGCAGATAGATGCATATAAAAATAATAAATATCAAATGATTTTTAATACTAGTTCAAAATTACATATTATAGATATTCTTGGAAAAGAAATAGATGGATATCCTTTAGACTTTAGTTATTCAGCTACCAATTCTGTATCCATATTAGATTATGATAATAATAAAGATTACAGATTTCTTATTGCTGGGGATGATTATAAAATTCATAATTACAATGTTGAGGGCCTAGGAGTTTTAGGATGGACTTACCCAAAAGTGAAATCAAAAGTTGATAGACCTATTTTATATTTTGCAATAAATGGGCTAGATTATATTATGACCAAGGAGGAAAATGGAACTATTAAATTATTCAATAGACGAGGGGTTGAAAGATATAAAGTAAATAATAGAATAGGATTATCAAGCTCAGGGAATCTAGCCATTATGAAATCATTTATTATAGATTCTACTGCAATTGTTTTTCAAGACAGTTTAAATGGTATTTCAAAACTTACATTTGGAGCTGGGGTTAAAAAATTATTTAGTGAAAAGAATGATTCCAATAACACATTAAACCATTGGGAAGTTTACTCAAATGATGACTTAAAAAGAATTAATTATTGCCTTAAAACCAAAGAAAATCTTAAAATTATAGACCAAACTAACGAGGTTTTTGAATTTTCTTTTTACTATCCATATAACATATTACATGATAGTAAGTTAGGAAATTATCTAATTATTTTAAATGAAACGACCAATGAAATTCAACTAATTGACAGCAAGTATAATATTAATCCAAATCTATTTAGAGCTTCAAAAATGACATGTATTGATGATATTAATAATGACAATTCTAAAGAGTTGATAACCATTATCAATAACAATATATTAGTTTGTTATCAAATTCCTTCCATAAATTAATTAATCAAAATTTATACATTCAATTTACTAACTTATATTTGAGTTTATTTAGATTTATGGACTTCCAAAAAGATTTCCCAATTTTAAAAAGTAATGTAAATGGTAAGCCATTGATATATTTTGATAATGCTGCCACTTCTCAGAAACCTAAATGTGTAATAAATTCGATAAATAACTATTATCAAAACTATAATTCAAATGTTCATCGAGGGGTACACGAATTAAGTCAAAAAGCTACTAATGTGTACGAAGGTTCAAGAGTTAAAATTCAAAACTTCATAGGGGCTAAAAGCTCTAAAGAAATTATTTTCACAAAAGGAACTACTGACGGTATTAATATTATTGCATCTTCTTGGGCTGAAACCCAGTTAAATCAGGGTGATGAAATAATTATAACAACCATGGAGCATCATAGCAATATAGTCCCATGGCAAATTTTATGTGAAAAAATAGGGGCTAAACTTATTATTTCTCCAATTAATAAAAAAGGGGAAATGATTATGAGTGAATTTAAAAGTCTAATATCAAATAAAACAAAATTAATTTCTATTTCGCATGTTTCAAATACTTTAGGGACTATCAATCCAGTTAAAGATATCGTAGAAATTGCAAAGGAAAATAATTGTAAAGTACTTATTGATGCTGCTCAGTCTATTCCACATTTCAAAGTAGATGTGTCTAAAATAGATTGTGATTTTTTAGTCTTTAGCGGGCATAAAATTTTTGCACCAACTGGAATAGGTGTTTTATATGTAAAAAATGATAGGTTTCAAGAAATGAAGCCTTACCAGGGCGGAGGAGACATGATCAAAGATGTTTCATTTGAGAAAACTACTTACAATGATCCTCCTCATAAATTTGAAGCAGGAACCCCTAATATTTCTGGTGTAGTTGGACTAGGTTCTGCAATTGACTATGTAAATAAAATTGGTATCGATAAAATTTCAAATCTTGAAAATGACTTATTACATTATGCCACTGAAAAGATAGAATCTATCAATAAGATTAAAATTTTTGGAAATGCTGAAAATAAGGCGAGTGTTATATCTTTTAATATCAACGGATTTCATCCTTTTGATATAGGAACCTTGTTGGACCAATTTGGAATTGCGATAAGAACAGGTCACCATTGCACACAACCTCTTATGAATTTCTATAATATACCTGGGACAGCAAGAATAAGTTTTGCATTTTACAATCAAAAAAAAGAGATTGATTATTTTATAGACTCTTTAAAAAAGGCAATTCTTATGTTAGGATAATCAAATTATAAATTTACAACTCAAAACTGCTGTATCATCCATTAAGTCCTGATCTCCTTTAAATTCTTCCAACTTTGAAAATATTTTTTGGACTTGCTCTTTCATGGTTAATTTAAGATTATTTTCTACAACTTTGATAAGATTATCAGTCTCAAATGCAGCTCCATTAGAATTTTCTAATTCTACTAATCCATCTGTATAACAAATCAAAATGGTATCTTCAGAAAGTTTTATTTTACTAATTTTTATTTTTGGAATTTCATCAAGCATTCCTAATCCTATACAGCCTTTATTTAAAAATATAGTTTCTTTTGAATTAACAAGTATTGGGTAATTATGACCTGCATTAACATACTGAAGCGTATTGTTTAATTTATTGTAATGACCAGCAAAAAATGTAATAAATTTTTCACCTTTTGCAGCATTATTAACATCATCATTTAAATTCTCAATTAGGTCTTTTAAACTAATATCTTCATAATTATATTTAATATTGGCCCTTAATTTTGCTTGAAAATTGGACATCAGTAATGCTGCTGAAGTTCCTTTGCCAGAAACATCAGCTATACAGAAGAAATATTCATTTTCGTTTAAAGACAAAAAATCATAGTAATCCCCTCCTACTAAGTGTTTTGACTCATATCTTGCAGCAACGTCTATTTTATTATCATTTGGTAGATTTGTAGGGAACAGAAGTTTTTGCATTTCGGCTGCCATTTCCATTTCCTTTTTATTAAGCTCTTGCTCAATAAGTTCTGCAGAAAATCTTTTATTTTCAATGGCCACTACAATGATACTGGCTAATGTTTGGATAAAAGGCATGTGTTTTATCCCAGGGCTTATTGCAATTAACTCATCTTCTAAGTCACCAATTAATAGAAATGCCAATGCAGTTTTTTTATGAAATATCGGGATTACAATATCAAAAGAATTGAGAGTTTCAATGGATGATGATTCAATAACTGTAATATCCTTAATATGCGTTAAATCTTTTTTTACATTAATTTTTTTATTCAATCCTCTTGCTCCAAAATGGAGGATACAGTTCCAGTTTAAACTGTCATTAGCATACAAAATTAATTTACTTATTCCCAACTGTTCTCTAAGGATATATTCAAATATTTTTAAAATATTTTCAATAGATAGATTATTATTAATTGCTTTAGTTATTTCAAGAAGAGAATTTAATTTGAATTCATTCAACTCTAATTTCTCATAATATTTTTTTGGCAATTCTTTTTCCATTAAAAGAGTATATTTTAAACACTATAGATGTATTGAATCATCTATTTTAAATGTAATTTACCAAACATATATGTATTTGTATCGTATTTATTGGGTATTTATTAAGTACAAATTGTGAGAAGTAAATAAAAGTAGTTACATTTGCCACCCTTAAATAAGTTAATTAAAAAAATATTAAGCATGTATGCGATTGTAGAGATAGCAGGACAACAGTTTAAAGTTGAAAAAGATCAAAAATATTTTGTTCATCAACTAGATGCCAAACCTGGTTCAAAAGTAACTTTTGAAAACGTACTTTTATTAGACGATAAGGGTAAAGTGTCAGTTGGCTCACCATCTGTTAGCGGAGTGGAGGTAACGGCTAAAATTGAGCAACACCTTTTGGGGGACAAAGTAATTGTTTTCAAAAAGAAAAGAAGAAAAGGATATGCTGTTAAGAATGGTCATAGACAAAGATTAACTGAAATAACAGTTCAAGAAATTGGTAAAAAGTCAGCGACTAAAAAAACTGCACCAAAAGCAGAAGTTAAAAAAACAGTAACCAAAAAAACTACTGCGCCAAAAGCGGAAACAAAAAAAGTAGTTGCTAAAAAAGCCCCAGCTAAAGCCAAAAAAGCTACATCGGCTAAATCAAAAAAAGAGAGTTAATTTTTCAAAATATTTATTATGGCACACAAAAAAGGAGCTGGTAGCTCAAATAACGGAAGAGAATCAGAATCGAAACGATTAGGAGTTAAGATTTTTGGTGGACAATTAGCTATAGCTGGAAATATTATTGTTAGGCAAAGAGGAACTAAACATAATCCTGGCGTTAATGTTGGAATAGGAAAAGATCATACTTTATTTGCATTAACTGATGGTGTTGTTGAATTTAGAAAAAAGGCTAAAAACAAGTCTTATGTTTCAATTACTCCCTTAGAAAAGTAGAGTTTTTAAATTTTTTTAAAAGCGCTTATTGAGCGCTTTTTTTTTACCTTTTTCTTTCTGCTTTCATTTTGATATTTTTACAATAAATAACAAACTAAAATGTTACAAATTCAACAAATTAGGGCCGATAAAGATTCTATCATTGATCGTATTTTAAAAATCAGAAAATTAGATGTTACTAGTCAAGTAAATGAAATATTTGATCTGGATTTAAAAAAGCGGGAAACTCAAAAGACTTTAGATGATTTTTCATCAAAAATGAATATAATTTCTTCTCAAATAGGAGATTGTTTCAAAAATGGAGATGTTGACAAGGCCAATAATTTAAAGAAAGAAACTACAGACCTTAAAGATCAAATTAAAAGCTTAAAAAACACCTTTAACAGTCTTGATAATTTAATTAAAGAATTATTATACCAAATACCTAATCTACCTCATGATTTAGTTCCGCCTGGGAAAACTGATGAGGATAATCAAATTATTTATTCTGCAGAAACTAAAAATTTGATGAATTCTGACTTATTACCTCATTGGGATTTGTGCAGTAAATACAACCTAATTGATTTTGAACTTGGAGTTAAAATAACTGGTGCTGGATTCCCAGTTTACAAGGGAAAAGGAGCCATTCTTCAAAGAGCGTTAATTCAATTTTTTTTAAATGAAGCTAACCAAAATGGGTTTCAAGAACTGTTAGTTCCCCATCTTGTTAATGAAACATCTGGGTATGGAACAGGACAATTACCAGATAAAGAAGGTCAAATGTATCACGTGGAAAATGATGACTTGTATTTAATTCCTACATCTGAAGTTCCTATTACTAATATTTACAGAAACGATATTATTGAAGAAAATAATTTGCCAATTAAACACGTAGGATATACTCCATGTTTCAGAAGAGAGGCAGGCTCTTACGGAAAAGAAGTAAGAGGGCTCAATCGACTTCACCAATTCGACAAGGTAGAAATAGTTCAGATTACCCATCCTTCTGAGAGTTATAATACTTTGGATCAAATGGTAAATTATGTTGAAGGTCTAATTAAAAAACTTAATCTTCCTTACCGAAAATTAAGACTATGTGGTGGAGATTTAGGCTTCACATCTGCTTTAACCTATGATTTAGAAACTTACTCAGTTGGTCAAAATAAATGGTTAGAAGTAAGTTCTATCTCTAACTTTGAAACATTTCAATCAAATAGATTAAAGTTAAGATATAGAGATAAAAATAGAAATTTGCAATTAGCACATACTTTAAATGGAAGTGCTTTAGCACTTCCAAGAATTATGGCATCACTATTGGAAATTAATCAATTTCAAGATGGAATTCATATTCCTGAAGTTTTAAAACCCTATACAGGCTTTGAAAAAATATAAGATTTCAATGACTAAAATAATTTATATTTTCACATTTTTAATACTGTTTAGTTGTGTAAATGATAAAGAGAATAAAATAAATACTTTACAAGTTAAATTACATAATCTTACTCAGAATTCATTAGAAATGAATCCTCAAAAAGTAGTTGATGCTTATCAAGGTTTCAAAGAAAATTTAATTCTTGTAAGAGATTGTGTAGATACTTTAGAAAATGAGTTTGCCCAAAGGATGAATAATTATAAGGGACTAAAAAAAGCTTGTCCTCAATTTTTAAGAACTTATGAATTAACCAAAAGGGATTTAGAATCTCAATCTATTCAAATTCAAAATTTTAAACAAGACATTAATAATAAATTAATTCCTACAGATTCTGTATTTTATTATTTAGAGTTAGAAGAAAATAACGTTCAAAAAATTGCAGATAATGTTATCAATCTAATAGATCTATATGAATTTATAAATGCTGTAAATGATAGTTTATACGAACCTATAAAAAAATATGCTGAAAATATTTGCTCTAATAAAGAGGTCTAAATATCTTTTTATAATATCATTTTTATTTTGGAATTTCTCCTACGGGCAGATCACAAAAATTGATTTGCAATTGGCACATAAATATTATTTAGACGCAGACTACGAAAAAGCCATGCTATACTATGAAAAGATATCTCAGGAAGATAAATATTTAGATAAAATCTATAAAAATTATAAGGCTACATTAATAGAACTATTTAAGTATAGAGAGGCCGAAAAGTTATGTAAAGATCAAATAAAATCTCAGCCTTTAAAATTACATTTTTTAGTTGATTTAGGTATTATATATGAATTAGATGATAAACCAGCTAAAAAACTACAACTTTTTGATAAAGCAATTGCACAAATTAAAAGTAACACCACACATAGTGCAGCTTCAGACTTAGGAATAGCTTTTGAAAAGGTAGGAGCTGTAGATAGAGCTTTAGAAACATATTTAAAGTTTGAAAAAATTAGTCCTAGAAATATATTATCATTTCATTCTAAGATTGCTATGATATATAATAGACAAGGGAAGACTCATGAAATGATTAACACCTTTTTTGAAATGCTTTTATTAAATGAGAGATTTCTTAGTTCTGTTCAAAATGGCTTAGTTAATAGTATAGATTTTGAAACACAATATAAAGAGAAAGAAATACTAAGAAAAGCTATAATTCAAAATATACAAACCAATCCAAATAAAATAGTTTTTGTTGAACTACTAGCTTGGTATTATATGCTCAATAATGATTATGAAAATGCATATATCCAAATTAAGTCAATAGACAAGAAGCTTAACTCAAATGGCCAAAAAGTTCTTGAATTAGGAAATACAGCTTTAAATAATAAAGATTTTAATATTGCAATTAAATGCTTTGACTATATTATTAAAAATAGTTCATCGTTAGAAATTAAGTTTGAAGCTAAAAACAAAAGACTTATAACCTTTAAAACAAAATTACTTAATGGTTCTAAAATTATTAAAGAAGAATTAGAAGAATTAAAAGCCAATTATTTGCTTGCGCTATCCCAATTAAATAATAATAGAAATGTTTATAATAACAGCCTAAGAAAGTACCAATTAATGGTTGATCTTTCGGAGATTGAAGCCTATTTTTTAAAAGATATTAATTCAGCAAAGAACCATCTAAAAAATGCCATGAGTTTAACAAATATAAAAGCTAAGCAGAAAGCTGAAGCTAAACTTAAATTGGCAGATATTATTGTTTTAGAAAATAATATTTGGGAGGCTTCTCTTATGTATATGCAAATTGAAAAAGAATTTAAAAATGATCCATTAGGTCATCTTGCAAAATTTAAAAATGCTCAAGTTTATTACTTTTCTGGTGAATATGATTGGTGTCAAGCGCAACTAGATGTTCTCAAAGCGTCAACATCTAAATTAATCGCAAATGACGCTTTAGAACTTTCGGTTTTAATTGCTGATAACTATAATATGGATACATCTGAGACAGCAATGAAATTATTTTCTTATGCTGACATGCTTTCTGCCCAACAGCAATACAAAGAAGCAATAATATTATATGATTCAGTTTTAAATAATTTTAAAAACCATACTTTAAATGATGAAATTATTTTTAGAAAGGCAAAAATTAAATTAAAACAACATCTTTACAATGAAGCTATTAAACATCTAGAAAATTTAGAGATTAATTATCCTAATTCCATATTATTAGATAACTCTTTATATTTAATGGGTTGCATTTACCAAGAAAATATAAAGAATTTAGACTTAGCAAAAAAATATTTTAAAACGCTTCTCTTTAATCATCCAGGAAGTCTATATATAACAGATTCTAGAAAAAGATTTAGAAAAATAGCAGGAAATACTAATGCTGAAATACAAAAAAATTCTTAATGATACTTTATAATGTCACAGTTAGTATAGATTATGATATCCATAAAAGTTGGCTTAAATGGATGAAAGAAATACATATTCCAAATGTTTTGGCAACCGGATTATTTATAGAAAATAAGATTGCAAAAATACATGCTGAAGAAGAAGGAGGTATTTCTTATAGTATTCAATACTTATTAAACTCATGGGATGATTATAATTTATATCAAAATAAATTTGCATCTGATCTTCAAAAAGAATATCAATTAAAATATGCTAATAAAAGCGTTGCTTTCAGAACAGTTCTAGAAGTAATTCATGTTGCAACCCCTTAGCTTTCATGCACTTAAATACCTCTCCTTTACAAGAGCTTGATCTTTCATTTTATGGAATTGATAATAAGGTTTATGTTAAAAGAGATGATTTAATTCATCATATTATTTCAGGAAATAAATGGAGAAAATTAAAATATAATCTACTTCATTTTAATACATTGAATAAAAAAGGCATTATCACAATGGGAGGTGCCTATTCAAATCATATTCTTGCACTATCTTATTTATGTAAGGCATATTCAATTCCTTGCGTACTGATGGTAAGAGGAGAAAAAGCTCATCCATTAAATGATATTTTAAGCAAATGTGTTTCTTACAATGCATCTATAAAGTATTTGTCAAGAGATCACTACAGAGATAATAGTTGGATAAAAAATTTTATATCAAGCAACTACAATGATTATTTTTTCATTCCAGAGGGAGGTGCAAACTACTATGGAATCTATGGATGTCAAAAAATAACAGACGAAATCAAGATTCCCTTTGACTATATATTTTGTGAGGTAGGTACAGGTGCTACTTTTTCTGGAATAGTATCTTCTTTAAATAAAGATCAAAATTGTTTTGGAACAGTAATTCTTAAAGGAGCTGAAAAAATCAATATTAATATTTCAAATTTTTTTAATCTTCAAATGAAAAAGAAATTAAATAAACAGTTTATTCTTTCTCATAACTATCATTTTGGGGGATATGCAAAAAATAAT
>CEOC01018132.1_pt1 | contig 20409 bp, 23 predicted proteins | sample 356191 | NCBI WGS metagenome assembly CEOC01 (sample SAMEA2619952, study PRJEB7988) | marine metagenome | biome: marine biome (ENVO:00000447); feature: deep chlorophyll maximum layer (ENVO:xxxxxxxx); material: "saline water (ENVO:00002010), including plankton (ENVO:xxxxxxxx)" | depth 17 m
CCCGGTTTTGGAGACCCATGTTTGTATAGTGACAAATAAATCATTTCAATAACTTAGCTTGCAAAGACCGGCGTGTGTGTCAGTCCTTGTGTCAGTCCTCTGACCGCATCGTGCAATTCAGAGGGCAAGATGTGTGCGTACTTCTGTGTAATAGAGATGTCAGAATGTCCTAAAATCTCTGATACATATTCGATACGCAAGCCCTTCGCAAGGGCATGTGTAGCAAAGGTATGACGCAAATCGTGCCAGACAAAGTCCGTTATTTTACTGTTGTCTAGACACGTCTCCCATGCGGTACGGTTGCTACATACACGGTCACTTGTGTCTGAATTATAGAACACAAAGCCACGCATACAGAGTGGCTGACTGTGTAAATATTCCAAAACTTCTATTGCTTCAGAAGTCAAAGGAACCTTTCTGTATTTTTTATTTTTGTTTAGTTCTGATGGCAGAAACAACTCTTTACCTTTTGCTGTGTCACGTACCATATCCCATTTCAAACTAAACTGTTCGTTCCATCTAAGTCCGGTAGCCAAAGCAAATGTAATCTGATGATACAGGTCTTTGTTATAAGATTGCTTGGCTACATTAAGCAGATGGTCTACTTCATTATGGGTCAGATATCTAATCCGTGTTTCACTATCCTTTAGCTGTTTGCTATCGAATGATGCCACCGGATTATACTTGACCCTGTCAGGTCTTTCACTGACCCAGTAGTTGTACATTTTACTGAGCAGACGTATGTCCCTTAGAATAGTTGCATCAGTCACACCGGCTTCACGTCTAGCAATAGCGTAAGCCTTGATATCCGTTGTTTGTACGTCTGAAAGATACATCTCTCCAAAGAACGGTGTAAGCATACGGCTACTAGTAATATACCGGTCAGCCGTACCCCAGCGAACACGTCTTTCGCGAAAGTCTATTTCATTATTTATAAAGGTCACACCACAGTAGTCGCTCAAAAATGTGAGCATGGCTTCAGAGAATGAAACGTCTGCGGCCCTTCTCTTTTGACCCGCTATTTCAGCATGTCGCAACTCTTCCGCGATGCGCTCCGCTTCGCGTTTAGAAGTTGCTTCAGTTGCTTTTCGGTACTTAACTCCGTTGATTTGGTAGGAAGCGTACCAAGTTTTACCACGTTGGTAGGCTGGCATTTATACTCTCCTTCATTTGTCCAGTCTGTAAGTTTGTCTAGTTTATATCTCCAAGCCTTATCAAACCTAAAAGCAACTCCCTCTAGACGGCCAGACTTTGTCCAGCTATATAGCGTGGATGTACTTATACCTAAGTACTCAGCCGCTTGTTTGGTTGTAACAAAACCTGTTGACAACATTATAATGGTGTCCTTATATTATAAAGTCAATATAGATTGGTAACGAAAGATGACTGACGAAGACTTTAAGAAACTTGAGATGCGAACATACGCTATAGATATATATCTACAGAAGGTTCGTGGTTGGGTTACAGCACACGGCTTTTCACCACACGGCCTAGCCCGAAATTGTGGGCTTGGACCCGGAACTTTAGCCAAGATGTTTACACCTGATTGGAACCCTAGAGCCGACACGTTACGCATCCTTGAAGACTATATGTTAGATTTTGACGAGAGACGAAAAAACGCAGAGAAAAACAAGCCAGCTTAAATTAGCTTGAGTTGTGTTTCTTGGGTTCCCTCTTCTTCTAATGCTTCAATAAGCCATTGAAGATACACTGACGCTTTGCGTAAGTCCTCAATCTGGTTCTTATCGCGGAACCGGTGAAGGTACTTCTTTGCGTTTCCCTCACAGAAGTATGAGAAACCAACCGGACCCATACTATCTTTGATGTAATCAATACATTCGATGTTCCCCCGCGTGTAGTGCGGGGGATTATCGACCATGTCTTTTTTATCTTCTTGTCTCATCTTCCAAAGCATCCAATCATAATATCTTTCAGGTTCTTTATCAGACACCGCAACTTCCCCCATGTCCGGTTATGTCGCAAATGTCATGGGTCTCGACAGCTTCTTCAAACTCTTCACCCAGTTTGCTCTTTGCCTCTTTGTAATCGACAGAGACCAGAGGCTGTCCACCACGCGAACCATCTGGGTAGCAAGTGAAGCCACGTAGACGGTGCATGTATTTCGCAAGGGTCTCTGCAAACGGACGGACTGTGTCTTCGTTGTTCAGCTTGGAACCCCATGACGGTAGATTGATTGTGCTTGAGATAGACATGTCTACATAATCTTGCACGTCTGCTTGGAATGCCATGCGGCGTTCATAGTCCGCAGACAAATCCAAGGCACTCTCAATCTTCTCTGGCTTGATGTCGTAGCGGTCAATCACAGCTTGCGCCGCCGCATCTACCACATACTGATAGTGCCACTTGCTACCGCCCTTCAGATACCGCCGCTTATATGCAACAGCAAACAGCGGTTCGATGCCTGTAGTTGTAGCGGCTAAGATTCCGATAGAACCAGTCGGTGCGATAGCGCGAACCTTGACCGGTCTGCTTATACCCAACGCATCTGCTGTCTTGTTTGATACATGGTCAGACACAGACTTGTAGACATGCAACCAACGGTGCATCTCTTCTGTGACTTCATACTGCTGTCCGCGCTGTAACAACCACTCATGCATACCCATGAGACCCAGACCAAGACGGCGGTTCTTTTCACGGATTTTATATACTTTGTCGTATGGAAGTTGTGCTTTGAGTGTGCCACAAATCAGGAACTTGGTAGCCAGTTCTACACACTGACGGAACTCAGCAATGTCTTCTATTCTAGACATGTTCAACGAGCCAAGATTACAGACATCACTATCGCTGTCTTTGTCTGAAGTAACTTCAGTACATGCATTACGCAGTGTCTCATTTTCGTTTTCAAAGAAATTAAAGCTGAACCCCGGCTCCGCTGATGACAGAGCCTGACGTGTGTTGTCATAGAACAACTCAGGTAACTTCCCAGTTCGCCAATAATCTTCTAAGAACTTGGTGTCCCAGTTGACAGAGATATTGGTCATGTCTAATGGGGCCGCATAATTAAAGTCAGCTTCTTTCAAATCAGCCACGGTCTTATCTGTGCCAGCAACCGGCATAGACTTCCAATCTTTAGCACGTAAGAACGCTTCAATGTCTGAGTGTTGCCAGTTCAGAGATGCATAAATAGCTGAACGTCTGCTACCGCCTTGCATGACACGCCGACCAATCTCATTGATAGCTGTCATCAAATCAATCGGGCCTGATGCTGTACCGCCGGTGCGCTTGAGGGGTGCGCCTTTGCCACGCAGTATAGAATAGTCCACACCAATGCCACCGCCAGACATCAGACATGACATGGCTCTCTGAGACAGAGCGGCCCACTCTTCGCGGGTATCTTCTTCTGCACACAACAAATAACAGTTGTTAAAAAACTTTGCGGGACGGCCAGCATAATACAGATAGCGACCACCGGGGATGAAACGCATAGTAGAAATCATCCATTTCAATTGGTCCACTTCGGACTGTGGTAGCACACTGCCGCAGACATCATCGACCAGCGTGTTCGCCAGTTCTTCCCATGTCTCTGCGCCCTCATGGCTGTACTTGTGATGGAAAATACTTTCTGCAAATTCGTTGCGGAATACGGAAGTGTTTTGTTTATACATCGCGGACATAAATAAATACCTTACTTTGCCTCGCCCCAAGTCTTGCCAATGTCACCTTCGACAAGACCGCGTTGAGGTATATTTTCAAACAAAGACGTTGCGGCCCATCGCATTGTCTCAAGCATCAGTGCCAGTGTTTCTTCAGCGTGTTCATCAGGAACTTCCGCAATCAGTTCATCGTGAACAACGTGAACCAGATAGGCTGGAATATCCCCCCAGATTTTGGGGAACTTGCTAAGAACCAACAGCATTATCTCTGCCGCACCGCCTTGGCACGGCGTGTTGATTGACTTGGTAAAAAGCTGAGTAGATTTGAACGGAGCGTATACCCGTCCCTGCGGTGTCCATAAGAACCCGCTCCTATCAGCCCTTTCCCGTGTCTTTCGTATCCAGTCCCTAAGACCTGTATAGAGGTCCAACACTTCGTGCTGAATTCTACCGGCCTCATGAACCGTAGTCGGATGGCCGTTGGTGGTTAGCACTTGTGCTAGACCCCGTGGACCCTGACCAAATAGAAGACCAAAGATGCAAGCCTTTGCGGCCTGACGCATCCACTTTCCCTCACCAGCTTTGAAGTAATCGTCACCGGTCTCGTTTGGATAGTCACCTTTAAAACAGTGACGGGCAGTTAGAGTGTGAATATCCAAACCGTCTTCTATCGCTTCCAGCAAAACCTTGTCTTTTGACAGAGCCGCTGGGACGCGAACTTCGATTTGACCATAGTCACACACCACCAGACTATGATGTTCTTTGGCTTTGAACAGATGTCTGAACTCCGGTGTTGCATTGATTGTCTGCAACGCTGGTTCGGTTACGCTGAAGCGTCCTGTTTCCGTGCCACCGATGCGGAAGTTTGCGTGTATACGCTGAGATACAGGGTTAACGAATCGTGTAAACTTCTCACCCAATGTGCTGTTGTTTTTCTTTGCATCAGCCCATTCAGCGAGTGCCATCAACGGTGGTCTGAACTCTTCAACAAGTTGAGTGATGTTCTCTAGGACCTCAACCTTGCCAACCTTTAACTGGCCTGTGTCTGTCTTAGGCCAGTTGTCTGTAGTATATGGCTCACGTAACATCAGGTGATACCGCAACCAATTCGCAACTTGTGTTGTGCTGGCTGGGTTCTCAACGATGGGTGCGCCGTCCGCGCCACAGGAACTGAACAACTCAAGAGACTTCTGTCTACCTTCTGTGTCTCTGTCTGCCATGTCTATACACAGCTTGTCATGAGCCGTGCTGTCGAACCCGATGCCGTTGGTCATAACCTCATTCACCGCTCGGATACTGGAGCGCATAAGATTATAGACCCATTCACATTCTTCATATGGAGTGCGCTTGCTGTCCTTGACCAGAGCAAGCTGGGCCTCATGCAACAGCCAAGTGGCTACCACGTCACCCGCCGCATACCGGACTTGCTCTGTGTCTAAGTCTGGCTTAGACCAATCTGATGCCTGTTGTTCTTTGCTGGGTTCTTTGTCCAGCACAACGCGACATCTTTCGGCCAGCGTCTTCCGCTCTGTTGTCAAAGACACAAGAGCCTGTGCCTGTAGCAATGTGCAATGTGGATGTCTGGATGGTAGGATGCCATGCTGGGAAAGCATCTTCACATCAAACTGTGCGTTGTGGGCCAGCCACACAACCTTGTCCAAGTTGAGGAGACGTTTACCTATCTCATCAAACTTACCCAGCGACACAGCCCAGCGGTCTATTACATGCACCGCACCCATGCCATCATATATCTGGAGCAGTCGGACTTGTCCTGTACCTACATTCAGCCCTGCCCGTTTCACATGTCTGGCTATGTCATTCAGTATGCTACGTGCATCGTCCATCTTATCTTTGACGGACTGTCGGTCTGCCTTTTGCTGGTCAGTCAGCTTGGCAATGACAGGAAACTTCTCAAACTCCTCGCGGATTGTGTTGTAGGTTCCCTGTTCAGACCGGTACTTGTCTAGCAAAGACATGACAGCCGCTGTCTCAACATCTACAGACAAAAGTATCGGGTCCAGATGTGTATGGAACTTTAACTTCTGGTCAAACTCTTCAAGCATGATGTCTACGTCAGCATCAGTAGTGATGAAGTTGAGTTCAACACCATGCATGAAGTCATGATATTTTGGGGTGGCGGCTGTCTCACCGCCCCCTAACACGTCCTGTAAGTCTGTCATGTCTATTCCAGAGGGATGTCTTTGGATGCAGATGAACCTTCAGTAGACGCTGTCTCTGTCTGAACAGGCGGCTGGTCATCTGGTGTTACCCATCTAGAAATTTCCATCGCAGGGATTTGAACCTTGCCATACTGACGATGCTTGTAATGGTCAGCAAAGAACTTCACTACCGGCACTTCGTTATGATGTGCGCCAGTGCGAACCTCTTTAATCCACTGCTTAATCATCTCACCAGTTGCACGTTGCGCTCCATTAGATGAGCCGGTGAACTGGGCATAAATGTTTCCTTCCACACCCATGCTTGGAAGGATGTTCATTTGAAAGCGGACGTTCTTGGACCAGCCATCATTCTGCTGAGTAAATGGTCCGTGGTCTGGCAACATATCCTGTGATGCCATGTCTTCACCAAGGCCATACCAGATTTCATCTACGAGTTGGCCGTCCTTCCAGCACACCCAGCCGAACTGGATATTTGGTAGGTCAGGCACAGCCTCAAAGCTGTTATCTGGAAACGTATCTTCTTCGCGCCCAATGACCCACTCGCCTTTCTTGAACTTGATATACTGCATACCACCGCTGGTTAAATCAGCGGTTGCAGTCTCAAGAGAGTTGGCAAGAGCGTCAATGTTTGCTACATCGAACTTAGGGGTTACGGCTAATTGTGACATATCTCTATTCCTTTTGTTACTATGTCTGTGTCTGGATTAAGTGCGTAAAGTGACAGAGAGCCGGGGTGAATACTCACCATCCGTTTGAAAGTCGCTAGGTTGTAGCCCCGCTTTTTCAAACTTCTCTTTGTCGTAACGCGGTGGTGATTTCTGTGCGTACACAGAAACCGAACCCCAGTCAGCTTTCACCTTCTTGGTGTCTGCTTCTGAGAGAACCTCTTTTATTTCCTGTTCTACATCACGAACCTTCTGCTCGTTGTTCTTCTTATCGGACACAAGCGCGGCACGTTTGGTAGCCAGTTCATACAGGCGTTGTTCAACAGCCTGTTCATAATTTGATTTTTCTTCGGTGGGCAGTGCGGCAACAAGGTCACCGTTACATTGTCTGCGCCAAGGGCAATACTGACATTCATCACCGCCCATCAGCTTGCCCTCTGCCATAGGTAGTTTGGCTGGCTCAAACCAGTTGAATACTTCAAGGCTTCTAGCCCGTAGACCGTCCGCTACCTTCTGATTAAAAGGTATAATGAAGGTCTTTATCTGCGACAGGAAGCTGGCATTTACATATGTGATGACAGCGTGTGTCGGCTCGTACTCTGTCAGACGGCGAACTAAATCCATGCCTTGCTGACATTGCAGTACGTGTACGTGTTTAGGTTCTTTCAAGAAATCATACGGGCGCGGGTCAATAGATTTGATTTCATTGTAAACACAGTTGGTCAGTACATCCGTACCATCTACGTTGAGCGGGAACAAATCCTTAGATACAAACAATCCATCCGGTGTTGCAGACTGATAAGCTGTCTTGTCTACCAGTGTCTTCTGACCTTCATCAGTAGCCCAGAGTAACTCAATGTCATCTGGCAGACTGTGTTGCAGACCTTCAACAACCCACTCTTCAAGTACGTTGCCCCGCTCTGCCGCTCCGTAGTCTTGTACAAAGCCGGTGTCTGGCTGAATGTTATGCTTGTCATAAACGAGTTTACGCTGACACTGGCCCACCTCAGATGCACCAACTGTCATGGACCGGTTGTGGCCACCCCAAGTTTTGCTCTCTGATTTGCGGGTCATGTTGGCCAACAGCATGGCCTTTGTGTCTAGTTTAAACATGTATATATTCTCCTATTTAAAAAAGGTTTTCCTTGTCTTTAGCGTACTCAACCAATCACTTGGCGGGGGGACGCTACTGATGCGGGTACTGGTGCAAAACGAAATCAAAATCACCGCCGCACAGACAAAGCATTTGAGTTGGACCAAGACCTTTGCTGGCACTTATTTCGGAGTACCCCCCTGTATTAGGCATTGCCTTCTGTGTAACAATTGAATTCAATAAAATCGCCAGAGCGCAGTTTCTCAAACCGACTAGCTGGTACGGTCCGCGCATCGAAAGAAAGCGACATTGGTTTACCACTGACCATGCTCTCGCCACTGAGAGTGACAAACATTTCACCGTCAGGTCCGTGTTTAATTTCCGTGTTACGATAGATGAAACCAATCTCATCAATCTCCATCTTGTGGACAGAACAGCTTTGTTCAACTTCTACTTTTTCCATTTCATATTTCCTTCATCATTTCATCAAAGACGTTGAGGTCTTTACTGAAGTCGCCATCTACCACCTTGTTCATCATGTCCATCTTGCTAGACAGCAAACGGTACAAGACACGGTCATATGTGCCTGACGCTATGACATAGTGGATGGTGCAAGGTGTCTTCTGGCCTGACCTGTGTATGCGGTCTTCGGCCTGTAGCATTTCACCAACACTGAATGTTGCTTCAACAATCAGCATCTGGTTTGCGACTTGTAGATTGAGGCCGGTGCCACCGGACCCAACCGTGGTGACCAAGACACGGGCTGGATATTTTGCCTTTGTCTCTTGGAACTTGCTAATAGCTTTGTTGCGTTCTTCAGCGGATGTCTCGCCAGTGAACCCGACAGCTATGGGTTTGTGTTCTGATTTAGCTTTGCCACGCCTGTTCACTTCAGCAATCAAAGTCTTGGCAAGGTGGACGTGGTGACAAAAGACAACCAGCTTTTCATCTGTGCTATCCAAAAAGTCTACAATCCAATCGACAGACTGTGTCAGCTTAGACTGGCCGATGAACTGGCGTAGCTGGGAGAAGTGTGCCTCACCCATCTGTATAGCTTCGCGGATGTCGTAGTAGTCCTGTGTCCATCCCTTGTGCTGAAAGAAGTCCAGCGGAATGACAGACCGTGTCTTGCTAGGTAGGTCCAAGCATTCGTCTTTACGTACCCGATGCATGACGTTCTGCAACTCAGCATGTAGTGCCGGTGCGTTGGTAAGACCATCACACACATAACCGAACTTACCCTCATGCCCATTGCAGTAACGGCGAGTAAACTTATACCAATCAAAAAATTTATCTGGGGCGGTCAGGTTGAGGACCGGAAACAAATCTACCGGACGATTAATAATAGGTGTGCCACTGAGACCTAAAAAGTAAGGGACTTTCTTAGCCAGTTTAACAACCGCTTTAGTGCGCTGTGCCTTCGGGGATTTGATGTAATGGCATTCGTCACAAATGATAACCTCTGGTCGAATTCCATGTCGGTCAATCTGCGCGGAGACTTTAGCGGCCATTGCATACGATACAAGCACAACGGTCTGTTTGTCTTCTTGGGGCCAGTTCTTTCCGTCATAATCAATCACCTCATGTGAAGACAATAAACGATTTAACTCTGTCTTCCACTGTGTCTTAAGTGAAGCGGGAATAAATATAAGTATCTTTGAAAGTCCAAGGGCGCGGCTGGCAAGAATGGCAGAGATAGTTTTGCCTGTACCCATCTCATGCCCAAAAATACCGCGCCCTTGGTTGTCCAGCCAAAAATGGACAGCGTCAAGCTGATGTTTATATGGAGTTACACCCAGAGATGACAGACTGTTTTCCCATCCAACACATATGCGAGAATAAAAATCATCTGTCTGGGTCTTTAAAACATCAGCGAGAGAACGGGCATGTAGACTAACCTGTTGGTTAAACTTTACTGAATATCCTTGGCCTTCAAGCGTGGGCTTTACGTCATTGGCAATGATGTCGTAAACGCTCATCCCAGCTTCAGCTTCCATCCGTCCTATATTTACAACCCAGCTACGTTGGGCTGGCTTGTAAGCACACTGTGGAATGCGGCCAAGTATATCGGCCAATGCTGGAATGGGATTGGTGGGGCGTAGAACCAATTGGAGGTTTGGTTCCAAGGATACCTGTAAAGTCTGTGTCATTTGTCCGTCTGTTCATTTGTCTGTTTTGTCTGGTAACATTACAATGGGGCTTGGTGTCTGTTGTGTCAACACTTTAATGTAAATAAATTTCTAAAAAAGATGGGCAAGATGCCGAAACACCTTGCCCACTTAGACAGACTGACAGGACGGGGGTAAGGGAGGAAGCCCCCTAAACCACAATATCATGTGGCTCTGTCTACATTTCAACACACCGGATAGTTTTTGAGTATGATGATGTTGACATCCGATTCCGCATACCAGATAGTATGTGCAGACACAGACATATATTGACAGTATAATAGGAATAAGATGACAGAGGACACGCACACTATCGCCGAATTTTTACAAACACTGCACCAAAATAAAACGTGTGGTGTTCTTAGTTTTGAGGCACTGGGAGACAAGCGGGTTATGTATCGCGCCAATGGCCGCAGTGCAGACAGCTTGTTTGAATGGATAGAAGAACAGACTAAAGAAAAGCGCGGCATATATATGAGGCAAGCGCGGCTGGACCCAGAGAGTACAACCTGTCGAAAGACTGATGTTGTGGAACTCACACACATATGGGTGGACATTGATGGCGCGGACTTGGACCGGTTGGATTATATAGTCAACGATTACAAGCCTACATATATAGTACATTCTGGTGGCGGCTTGCATGTTTACTGGCGTTTGAAAGAGCCGGTGCGTGATGCTGTACAGTTTCAGAAAGCTGAGATTGTAATGAAGCAGTTGTCTCAAGTCTTACTTGGAGACCCCGCGCCTACCCACATCGCCAGTCTGCTTCGCCTACCCTACACAATTAATTGGAAGTATAACCCGCCTGTCCAGTCAAGGGTAGCACACGTAGAACCGTGGCAAGAATATTCACTGTATGAATTAGAAGATATGGCCCTTGCAAATCAGGACCCCTATGAAAAGGTGGTTGGTTTTCTGACCAGCAATGTCCGCATGGGTATGACCAGCCAAGACTGGGAACGTGTCATCAACAATCTATCTGTGTCTGGTTCCGCAAACGAGTATGGCGGCAGAAACAATTGTGTTGTGAAGCTGGCTGGTTACTGGTCACGCAATGACATTAATCCAAAGACACAAATCAGAACACTTATGGACTACGGTTGCACACTGCCGCTCATAGAAGTCCAAAGTATTGTCTCACGTATCTGGGAGCGCGAACATGCAGAACCAATCTAGTCTCGCGCCTAACCCAGCAGACCCAACACAGCGCATCATAAATCATGTGCAGACAGCGCAAGCGGCTGGCCGTCAACCGCGCATGTCTGACATCGTGGGTGCGGCTATTGATGCAATGGTCCTACACTTCAGGCAGAACAGCGCAGACATACTACACACTCAGGACAAGTGGTACACCTTTGACCCAGCCGTTGGCATCTGGCGTGTGAAAGATGCGCTGTTTGTAGAGAGCGAGATTGACCAGTGGTTCCGTAATCTGATTGGTATTGTGCCGAACCGAAACCTGAGAACTGAAGTTCTGTCTGGCGTGAAGGTCAGAGTGTATGTAGATGATGTGGACTGGGGCCAACACGGCAACGTAATCATCTGCTCTAACAATGTCGCTTTCTGTCTGGAGACATTTCAGACTGTGTCTGTCCAGAAGAATTGGTATCTGCGTGAAGACAACGTGCTGGCGGCAGAGTGGAATGACCAAGCTGATTGCCCTGTCTGGGACAACACAGTCAAGAATTTGATGGCGCACATCGACCCGGCGGACCGTGACCGGGTGATTGTGTTGTTAGAAGAATGGATGTCTTCATGTCTATACAGACATAGACGGCCCCGTGCCATGTCTAAATGTTTGTTTCTGTATGGAGAGCGGAGAACCGGAAAGTCTACCATCTTGGATGTGCCGCGCCAGATATTTGGTGAGAAGCTGGCAACAGCCATCGACCTTCAGGAACTAAACGGCTTTGGCGCACAAGCACTGATGGGCAAAGCTGTCTGGCTGTCTGATGAAATCAAAGTCGGCACTGTCATGAATGACAGCATCATTAAGAGGATAATCACAAACGAGCCGCTGTCTATCAAAGTAAAGTTTGAGCGTCCGTTTGAAGGCCGTTTGAATCTGACAGTTGGACTGGCCGGTAATTCGTTGCCAAAGATTGATGACACGTCTGATGCTGTCTATGACCGCACACTGTTTGTCCCGATGGACACTGTGATTGACTACAACGCAGAGGACCACAGTCTGAAAGACCGACTGGATGCAGAACTGTCTGGCATTCTACAGAGGCTAGTGTCTAGGCTCAAGGCACTCAAGACACGGGGCCACTTCGATGTGCCGCCTAGCCTGATTGCCAAGCAAGATGAAATTAAGGCAGAGCAAGACCCGTTGCGTGTGTTCCTAGAAGAAGCACTGGTCAGGGCAAACAGCAACTGTGCTGTCAAAATGACAGACGTTGTGTCTGCATACAGAGGCTTCCTGTCTACGCAATTCAGCAGAGACCATGCCTTGCAGACAAAGACATCACCGCAGTGGTTGTCTCGCAGACTGTCTGAGTTCGCGCCCAACAGCACAACTGGCAGGGTGCAACGCGGTACAATCAGAGCGCGGTTCAGCTTGCACTTCACGGACAAGGGCAAGACATGGCTGGATGCTGGCTGGTCTCTGGATGACCAGTATCACAAGACAGACCAGACCAAACTCAAAGAAGCTAACATCAACACTGGGCTAGGGAGCGTGTGATGCCAAGACCAAACACAATAGGTGCGCCAACAATACAGATGAGTACGTTGCTGAAAGTGGACCAGCTAGACAAGTTACAGAAGATTGCACACAAGGCACGTAAAGACGGGGCCAAACATATCAGCGCGGCCAGTCTGATTAGGGACGCAGTCGATGATTGGCTTGCCAAGAATGACCAAGTATAAACCTTTTCACACACATTCATGCGGTCATGTTGCCTGTGATTTCTGTGGCGCACTAACAAGAGGGCGTGTATATCATAACAGCAAAGAGGTTGTATGTGGTGCGTGTCGCAGACCCATAAGGAGATTGTCCGATGAAGAACAAGATAAAATATGGCAGAGGCTCACCCGTAGCGCGGGTTCTTTCTGACAGACTGTGGCGTCAGCGTGTCGTTAAAAGCAAGAAAATATATAACCGGAAAAAACTAAAGCCCCTCAACGGGGCTTTTGATTTTCTGGGGTACAGGTTTCACAAGGTTCCGGTGACCATGTGTGTGGGTCTCGCATCTGGAAACCCGTACCCTCACATGATGGACAATCAAATGTGATAGGCGGTGCCATAGGCCAATCTGCGTCACCTTGAATGCTAGTTACTTCATCTATCTGCTGTTCGTAAAAATCTGACATTTGTGTTTACGTGCTTTCCTTTTTGTTTATCTGTGTCTGGTGAATAATCTAGGGATGGTGTGATGCTTTCACAATCTAAACCAGCTTGTCTTTTGCCGCGTCTGTATTCGTCAAGGGCATTGATGTAGTAGCGTGTGCCGGTTTCGTTAACCGTCTGAATATGAAAATCAATATACCAGTTGTGAGCCTCAACAAGTGTAGGGCTGGCTTTAAATGTTGCACCCTTACCTGTTTCTCTTGCCTCATCAACTTCAACCCAACCGCTTGCCTTACACTCTTCGACCATTGTGTGCGCGGCTTGCCAGCTTATGCCTAACTCTTCTGCGATAGCTTTCTTGGTGTAAAGTGACTTTACATGTGCCGCTATAAACATCTGCCTCGCAAAAGTATTTCTGGCTGGAGAGGAATTAAAATATCTCTGAAGGGGTGTGGCCATGCGAGTTTGACGGCCCTTATAAACTGCAATCTGATGCTTGGCCTGTTCAATGCCATACTGTGTGCGTAATTCTTTTTCTACATTGTCCATCTGTCTTTGTCCCTTCTGTCACTATTATTCTATCGTCATTTTAATGGTGTTATACTAGAACGCAACCCCTTTGAAATAAATTAATCCGTTTTTTATCGTCATCAACCGTCATCCATCGTCATCATTTGTCATCATATCCGGTGTACACAGTCTGTTTTGATGACGGTTGATGACGATAAGATGACAATAAGCCGGTGTCTATTGTCATCACATAACCGCCTGTAATGTCTAGTGTTTACCAGATGAAATGGTAGATGATGACGATGATGACGATATATTTATGATTTAATGCGTTAGTGTCTTATTATAAGAACAAATACAGAACAAACAAGAGAAAAAAGTATGACAGGTAATTTTGTGCGGTTTTATTGTCATCATCGTCATCATGTATATTCCGCAGTACAGAGTGACAGACTGTGTAGTTTGACATAGACACTAGACATGTCTACTGTTTAGACATAGACACAGTCGGGGAATATAATAATGACAATAGTAGGCGTGGACATCGGGACACACTGTGGTGTTGCGTGGAAGTCCGGTGATGAAGTGTCAGTCACTTCTATAGATACGAGTAAGGCCCGAATGATGGGCGGTGGTATGAGAGCATTAACTCTCAGACGCGAACTCGAAAAACTTTTTGAAGCAATAGGTCCGGTGACTGAACTGGCCTTTGAGAATGTTGAGAGACACAGCGCGACATACGCGGCTCAGATATATGGGGAACTGCGTGGTGTCTTGATGTCTGTCTGTGAAGAGATGGCGATTCCATATCGAGGCATCGGCGTGACCACAGTCAAGAAGCATGTTGCCGGTTCCGGCATTGCGAAGAAAGACAAAGTCCGATTGGTGGTCACCAGTCAGTTTCCTGATGTGCATGTGGCGAATGATGACGAAAGCGATGCGCTGTCTGTCCTTATGTGTGTAATAGATGAGGTATCTTGATGTCCGGTGAAATTGTCAGAGTAGATTTTGGTTCTGCTAAAAGGCGTTACCTGATGGGCTGTCCCGAATGTGAGAGTGTCAACTGGAATGTGGTGATGGACCCAGACACAGGCTCGACACTGTCTGCCAATCCAGACGCAGACGTAGACATGGAATGTTCCGGTATCACATGCGCTGACTGCGGGTTTCATATAGACATGCAAGGCACACCCGTAAACTAGGCACAAAAAAAGGGCGGCACCCCGAAGGATACCGCCCTATGTCTATGCACTGAGATATGCACGAAGTGTTTTTAATATCTCATCAATTGCCGCCAAGGCTTTCATACTTGGAACCTTGTCTGGCAAATCTTCTTCCAGAGACACAGGCGTACCCGTCCCGATAGACAGGGCGCGGATACGCTGTGCAACTTTGAGCCTGAGATAATCAGCGATGCCTTTGGGCAGTGGTGTTCTGCCCGAAGACCAGTTCTTCATGGTCTGATTGGTTACGCCAAACAATGCACGTAACTCCACCGGTTCCATGTCTAGGGCAAGTAGACTTATCCGCAACTGAGCCGGTGACAGAGTGTTCTGTGTCTGTCTAGGGTCTTCAATTGGGAAGTGGTCTACCCACCCCATCGGCTTGCGCTTCTTTGCAAACCTTTTGCGAAGCAATGCTTCCGGTACTGAAGGGGCTACTGTCATGTGACTAGCCTCCTCTCTATCGCACTGCGACAGTCCTCAAACATCTTGGCCTTGACCTCGCCCACCTTCTTTTTCAGAAGCCAGAGCGGGGCTTCAAAACCATGCTGGTCACGGTCTGTCAGCTTACCACGTTGAACGATGGTAGATTTAGCAAACCACTCAGGTTCAATTAAGTCTGCTAAGTCGATGAGTAGTGCCTTGTCTGTTTCATTTTTGATTTTGCCATAAAACAAAACAGCATTGTTACTATCTGTCCCATCCTTTAACAGACCCATCTTTATGAGATTTTCCTCATACCAGTCTGCGTTTTGTAAGGTGTTTTGTCCCCATCCCAAGACCTCTTTTATTCTGTCTGGGTGTAGAAAAACAGAGCGCGGTATGGGCCTGTATTGGTCCTCAATACACTTGAGGAATTCAGCTTCATCAACCACACGCACAGTGTCACCATAGTCTGTCGTGCCTTTCCAGAGGACAACCACCTTAGTTCCTTTTGGAAACTTACGTGACCGCCCGTCCGTCTTAGCCCGATAGGGAAGTTTAAAGTTGTATCCCACAACCGGATTAGAATTTGACTGGCTCATGACTCCCCGCTCCTATTTTGATTTCATTAATCATGTCTATGACATATTCCATATCACCTTGGTCCGGGTCATAGAACGAAGTGTCATAGTAGTTAAGGCCAACCTTAACCAGTACGGGAACATCACTGCCATACAGCGGATGTTCATAAAGTGTGACACCTGATACGGTGTACAGTTCAGCCGGTTTATTTACGTTAGTCATTAGTCATCTCCACTTCATTGACAGGATGTACATCTTCCATAGTCCATTCGTGACCATCATCTGCTTTGACCCAATCAGTGTCATTTTGCTTTGCCATCTGCCAAGCTGTATCCGCATTGGGTGCTTCAAGGATTAGTTCATATCCCACGTCCATCGTGGCGGTTACCTTAAATTTTGGCATTTGAGTTTTCCTTCTCCAGAATTTGCATGTGTGTGGCTTGGGCGTTGCCAACTTGGCCCCCTACTACTCGCGCCCATTCACTCTGGGCATTTGCTTCCAGTTCGGCTTGACTGTTTCCAGAAACAGTGACGCTCCTCCAAACAGTTCCATAAACTTCTACTTTTGCTGTAAATTTAGACATTGTATTACCTCTCGTCTGTGTCTGTGTCTGTGGGTCTACCACTACGCTATGCGTTTCGGCCCAGACCATCGGGCCTCATCAGGTGGCAGGGGCCACCACCGAAGCGGTGACCCCGTGTTAAGTTTAGGCAAGTTCATCAGCCAGCTTGTCCAAGTCCATCAGAATTTCATGGACAGTGCGGCCCCAGATGTTTGCGTTCAAGCAGTCGGCAAACTCTTTACGTGACCCGTAATGTGCCACCTCAAGTCCGACAACTTTGATGCCCCACTGGTTAGCCAGCTTGACCATCTGCTCAAGGTCTGGACCACCGGCACCACCGTCTGTCAGGATGAATATAACTTTCTTATCTTCATCCAAGTCGCGCATCTGTGATGCCATAGTCATGAGACCCTCAGTCATAGGTGTACCACCACCTGTGTTACCCCAGAGGGTAGTCACATTGTAGTCGGACTTAGACCAAGGCACGTTGAACGGCTTGAGTGTTGTGCTGTCATTGGCGTCCGGTCTAATGCGGCAACCAGTCTGATATATGGGGTCCATACCCATTTCAGCTAGGTTCCAGCCTATACCATTCGTATCATGACCTTGTGTATATTCAGTTTTAAAGTCAGTGTTACGAGCGGCTGAAACTTGAACCATAGGGAATGATGAGACAGAGAACTTAATGTTAGCCGCTGACATAGCATCACCCAACACAAAAGCCAGCTTGACTGCATCATGGTTGTCTGAGCCGCGCATGGATGATGAATTGTCCACCATGATACCAACGGCTGTCCGATAACCTGACCGCTTCCATGTCTTGTTAAAGACATTATTGGAATTGCTAGACAGGCGGTGTAAACGGCCCCTGTCCAAACGTCCCTTGTCACGGTTCCGCAACTCGCCCCGTCTGTCTGGGTTGGTTAACAGCCGTGTGATACGTTGCTTGGCCGCACCTACTGAGCGGGGTAAGTCTGCCCGTATCTGCTTGGCCCGTGTCTTACCGGACCTGATGGAACCACCTTCCAGAGACAGTTGAGAGTTTCGCGCTGTGTCTACCACTTGTAAACCAGCGGCATCTGGATTGCGGTCTGTAATATTGTCAGCCATAGGCCGCACATCACGTTCTGCATCCATCTGGTCCAGAGGGTTAATGTCATCTATGACACTGCCATCACCGGCATCAGGACTGAAACCTTTGACAGGTGACTGGGCATCAGGCGTCTGCTGTTCAGCATCATCAGCCTCATCAGTGTCTGTTGCACCTTGTGCATCACCCTCTGCATCAGCATCAGCATCTGCATCTGCATCAGCCTCTGCATCAGCCTCTGCACTGTCAGCATCCGGTGTTTCAGTAACATCAGAAGACATGGGCTGATTGTCTGTGTCTGACCGGTCATCATTCTGATCACCTTCCTGACCTTCACCAACATCTGGCTGACCGTCTGGCTCTTCCTGTTGCTGTGGGTAGTAGTCCACAAATTCTTGTGTCAAAGCCCATGCATCCGCTGTTGTTTTGCACAGCTTCAACTTGTCGGCCCACATGCGAATGTGAGGGGCCAATGGGCCAGCCTCATCCAACAGGCCATCCGCAGATGGCACTTCATAGCCGCACATCTCTACATAAGCCAGTGTGTTGATGCTGAATGACAAAGACCGTGGGTTGGCAGGGTGCCAGCCATTTTGTTTAGAATAACTCACGCAGTATTCTGTCAGTAATTCTAAATATTTTCTGGCACCAGCGAAACGGCCCCGTGACACCAAGTCCAGTTCCATGCGCGGGTCTTCAAAAGCATTTAGTATCTGGGCATATTCTTTGCCTTTACGGCATGCCTGTTTCCAGACATTTAAATCTGTGCAGATATTATGGCCCATCTCATGGATGGCGAAGCCTGTCATAGTGTCAGCCTCATATCTGGTAACAGATGCTGTAGCTGGCAGAGTAGGCATATTGATACGACTGCGTAGGTATTTGCCGCCCTCTTCATCACTGAGAGACCAGTGGGTCCCTGCCGTTGCACCACCATGCCATGTAACCTGACATTCAACCTTACCAAAGTCGGGCAAGTGTCTCAGGCTTGTCTGGATTGCAGTGTCTACTGCGTGGGTTAAATCTTGTGCAATGATATAAGACATATCGAGTTGCTCCTGTCTGTGTCTGTGTCTCTGATTTCATGGTCTCCCAATCATCAGGCCGGATACACATCCGACTATCAGAGTTGGGCAGGGGCAGTAAAAACCGCCCCCGCCAGATTTTTAGTTGAAAGGCATTTCATCCTCATCACCGTCAGTCTGCTTTTCAGCATCACCCTCATCAGCCGGTGGGGTCCATGTCTCGCCCTTAGACAGGGCCAGCCATTCATCAGGATTGACATTGGTGTTGAACAACTGGGTCAGTGTTTCTTGGTCTACCGCTTCCAGCGCATTACCAATCACCCAATGCACAACCTCTGATGGGTCCATGCCATCCATTACCATCAGGGCAATGTTGGTACTTTCCCTCAGTGAAACTGTCAGGGTTGGGGCCTCACCCCTGTCATGCGCTTTACGGCAGATAGACATAAAGTCTACCAGACTGTCACAGAACGCCTTTGGTGCATTTGACCGCTGACGCAATACCCGACTTTCCTGAGATTTTGAAGGGTAGCCAAAGTGCAGTTTGATTGCACAGCGAGACAGCAAACTGCTATCCATCTGCTTTGCACCGGCATACAGGCCAGATGCATCACCCCGCCCGTTGGTGTTGTCTGCCAGCATAATCTGGACGCCTTCAGCAACTGCGATACTTTCACCAGTCTGAGGTACGATATATTCGCGGTCCTGTAGGATACCATTGAGGGCCACCAGTACATCAGGCCGCGCCCTGCTTACCTCATCAATGAGGATAACAGCGCGGGGCTGTCTGACTGCTTTAAGCAGTAGGCCATCAGACCAGTATGTGGTGCCGCCCCTCACTTGGAACCCGCCAAAGAAATCATCAACTGTTGTGTCATCAGACACAGTGATGTTCCAGAATGACCGCCCTGTCTGTCCAGCAAAGTAACGGGGCAGAGAGGATTTACCAGTACCGGCTGGCCCAAAGAACAGCATAGGCAAAGGTACCGCACGTCTGGCAACCGAAAGAAAAGCATGAGCCAGTTTTGGGTCCGGCACATAATTTGGGTCAACAGCCGGTGCGCGGGTATCATTATAGACAGGGATATCCCAGTCTACATTCAGACCGCGAAAGATTTTGCCAGCCTTCACTGTGCCGGTCTCTTCAACATGCTGGACATGTTCATTGACGTCCGGCACTTCAATAGCTGGCGCAGATGCAACAGGCATGGCCACCACGTTATCCGCTGGACGGCTGGCCAGTTTAGCTTGAAGGTCTGTCTTTTCTGACAGCATCTCCATAATACTGCCCCGAAGGTCAGCATAAGGCTGTTGCAGAATACCATCTGCCTGTTCTTCCAGACCAGAAGACTTAGCCCAGTCACCCATTTCTGAAACAGCTTCAGCCTTTGCGATTGGCTGGGCTTGAATAGCTGGTTTAGGTTTTGGCATAGCCGGTGCAGTCGCACCCGCTGGCGTACCATAACTGGCCGCATCTAAGCCCAGCTTTTGAGCCGCCTCAATAATCTCAGCCTTGCTGGCCAAGTGTAGTTTGAAACTCTCGCCCAGAATGTGGGGCTGTTGTTTCATTTTTGCCCGCATATCTGTGAGCAGTGCAGTGCGCTGTTGCGCTGTAAGTTTGAAATTATGCATGTTGTAACTCCCGTTCCATGCTGTCTGTGTCTGTTGCTGATTTCATGCTTTCGCAATCATCAGGCGGGATACACATCCCACTATCAGCTTTGGCCAGACATAACCCAGTCTGGTTGTCTCAGTAATCCCCGTCAGCGTAAGCATGGTCTAGTGCCATTTTATTTGTTGCTATCAAAGCTCGTCCTAATGGTGCTGGGGTCTGAGCGGGTTGGGTGGCTAGGCCATGTGAGCCGAAAATCTCCAAAAAATTCCTGTCCCCCCTAATATGGGGCAAGACATAGACATTATCAACATTTAAATGGCGTAAAGTGCAAAAAAAGATGATTTAGCCCAAAACATGCACCTTTCA
>CEOC01053745.1_pt1 | contig 20379 bp, 17 predicted proteins | sample 356191 | NCBI WGS metagenome assembly CEOC01 (sample SAMEA2619952, study PRJEB7988) | marine metagenome | biome: marine biome (ENVO:00000447); feature: deep chlorophyll maximum layer (ENVO:xxxxxxxx); material: "saline water (ENVO:00002010), including plankton (ENVO:xxxxxxxx)" | depth 17 m
TGTGAGGTCATTGGGACCTTGCTCCTGCCATACTCTAAAAATTTCACCAAGGTTTATCCGAGCGTACTGTTGGTGATTTTTTATATGGTCGCTTTTGTTTTTCTATCCTTTGCTGTGAGGGAAATTCCGCTTACCGTTGTTTATGCGACCTGGTGCGGATTGGGAATATTCTTGGTCTCGGTTTTAAGCTATTTTCTCTTTAGTCAACCCCTTTCCTGGCAGGGGATTGTGGGATTGGTCCTGATTGTGGTCGGGGTAACTTTAGTCAATGGCTTTAAAGTAGGTCACACACCTTAAACCAATCTTTAGCTTATAATATCCGCCAATCTGGAAAAGGTACTCTGCTTGAATCCAATTGCCTGCTTGATAAACACATCGCGTTCCAAGGGATTGTTGATTTTTCGCGATTTGAAATAATCTGACCTGTTTAACAAATTTCCCATCATGGGACCAAAACCGCCTGAGGGAATGGGGAAGTCACTCCCATGGATCACTCGTGACTGAATTTTGGGATCGAGCAGTGCAGGGATCGTACGCCAACGGTTGGGACTGGCGAGGGCACTGTTATCAGTAAAGAGATTGGGGAACTCGTCCATCATATTGAGTAAATCTGCAGTATAATCAGGGTCCCAGATGCCAGATTTACCTGCCCCATGGGCGGCGATTACTTGGACTCCACATTCCAAGGGTAGTCGAAGAATTCTTGGATCAGCAAATTTCGCATTGAGTACAGGTACGGAGAACTCTCCTCCGGTGTGGGCAAGGAAGGGTATGCCCAATTTTGAAAGTTTTTCCCAGAATGGCTGGTACTGAATATCCGAGCAGCCCACATTATGACAATTGGGAAGGAGTTTTAATACTTTGGCTCCTTCTTCTGCACAGCGTTCGAGTTCTTCGATTGCATCTTTTCGAGCTGGATGAATCGAACAGGCGGGGATGATTTGAGAATATTTCTGGGCCAAATTGAGTACATGATCATTGGGAACATAGAACTTTGCTTTTTCCTTTAAGCAGTTTCCGCTTGGATCGTACGGGTAGTCCATGGCTAGTAGAAGAACAGCATCGAGGGAAGAGCTATCAATGAGATTGATCAGTCTTTCTTCATAGGCCTGATCAACTCCAAGTTGCCGACTGGACTTTAGAATTCCCGCCTGTGCCTTGACGATGGGTTCGACCATGCGATCCAACAGGGTGCTGCATCTCAGCCAGCATCCGCTACCATTGGATCCGTCTCCGACAAAGTGTACATGTCCATCAATTTTCACTGGGTGTTCCTTTAGAGTTTCTGCAGCAGTTCCTTCAGGCTTTCTTCTTTTTTGGCTTTTTTATAACTTTGCAGGGTGAGCCTTGATTTAAGGGGTAGACGACTGGTCAGGTAGCAAAATCCCCCATGGAGAAGTAGTCCGATGATCGAGCCAATGGATATTCCAAAGAGAACCAGCACTCCCAAAAGTCCGATTAGCCAGCTAAGGATAGTGATGGAATTGACGGACCATACCAATTTTCGACAGGTGGATAATAGAAGCATCGGCTTATCACAATCAATACAGTGAGGAATCTCGAAGTTTTCAGAATAGGAGCCACCATCAAGATCTGCCCGTTGGATGGTATCCCATTTCCTGCGGTAATCGGTAAACGCATGGCAGATAGCACACCATGGTTCTTCCACCTCATCCTGTGTTTCAGGAGGGGTCAAATCTTCAATCTGTTCATCCATTATAGACTGTCAGATTGATCAGATTAATCTGCGGTATCCCGGTTTATGCTGTGAGTGAGAGGGGTGGCCAATTCGAGTCCGTATTTTTCCTGTAAGTTGTATGCCCATTCTCGAACGCAGTTGGCGGTCTCAATTAATTTATGGGGAGACTTTAACGTGTATGCTAATCTCCATCGAACCCCGTGGTCTCCGCATTCCTTATTAGCTATCACGAATCCTCCTTGTTTGCTGATTAAATTCTGCTCAATACTTTTTTGCCACACTTCCTCAAGCATGGATTGGATGGTCGTTGCATCCGAGCCGTATCCGAACCAGAAATCCTCAAATTCCCGAACGCCCTTTTTTGAATCGGTCTTTAAAACATCAACACGGGCCAACCTTAGCCTTGAATTGGGGAGGATGATGTCATGTTGATTGACCAAGTCCCGAACGATTGTCTGGAAGCTATCCACCTGGAGTACGATCCCGGTGAGGTTTTGATCCTTAATCTTGATGACATCCCCGCGTTCAATTCGTCCCTGACTGATGATCAAAATTCCACTGAGAAAATCCCCAGCCCAATATTCCTTGCTCGCAAAAACAAAAAGGGCCAGAAACCCAAGCACGCTGGTTGTTTGCAACCAATCCTCAAATCCCCAGATGTTGATCAGTAGGACGATAGTAATGGTAATAATCAGGAATGAGACAAATAGTTCTAAGGTTCTTGATGTCTGGGTTTCTGTGTTAAGAGACAAACTATCGACCGTCTTAGTTTTTCCATACCTTTTCAAAATCAGAGCCTCGGCAAAATGAATCATTAAATAGCTTCCAAGTATAACCAGAAAGGTTTGGCTTATTGCCTTACCTAATCTGATCTCAAAGATTACTGCTATCAGATAGATCAAGAATAGGCAGAGGTTGGTTCCATTCAGAATTCGCAGTCTTGTCTGACTTTTATTCTTATTCTTGATCTCTCCATATCGTGTGGCGAATGATTTAGAGAAAATAAGGATGAGCAAATTCACCGCGAGGGTGAAATGATCTACAGGGCCTAGTACCTGTAGGTGGTTTTGAACAGCCTGTGGTAAGCTTTTTAAATCTAGGAATAGAAGAATCTCGACCATGATTTAAAAAGCTTTAGAGAATTTTTTTCTACTTATTCAAATTCAAATTCCTCGTCCATGCCATCGAGTCCATTCATTCCTTGAGGTACGATGGTGTTGATAGCTTTTACAATTTTTAGGATCTGGGACAGGGAATTTTTATTTTTGTCTGTGAATACCAGTCTCATGGTTCCTGTTCCGGTGGATTTTCCGGAATTTGATACGACTTCCAAGTGAGAAATGTCTTTGAGCATTTCCATGGGTCCTCCCGGGGGGATGGGTAAGTCCATTTTTAGAATTGGAGCGACATTTATTTTTAAAACAAAGTCATTCTTTGTGAAAAGTTCCTTTTCGGAACCGCTCACCGGGTTCTTAACCGAGCCCGACTGGGTGGATTCAATATGATCCTTACTGGCGATAAGTAGAAAGTCATCCTTTTCGGTAATCGAAATACCTTGCATCATTGCTAACCCTAACCCCATAGCGAGAGGAGGTGCAGCTTTAAGCTTCAGCCATTTTTCGGTGTCGATGGATGCAGCTACAATGAATTCAGGCTTGGGCATGGATGCCATCATCATGGCACCAGGATCCATTCCCCCCGATGGTGGTCCTCCGCCGGGGAATCCACCTGTACCCCCTGGAGCAGGGAAGGGGATGTCTCCTTCTTCCATTTCAGGGTCACTAAATGGACTATCGCCCGGTTCTAGGTCCATGGGCGGCCCTCCGGGGAATCCACCCATCGAACCGGGGTCCGGCATTTTCACATCGGTTAAAGAAACGAGGAATTCTCCTTTGAAAGCACCAATTGCATCGCGAATTGAAAGTCCACCCAGTTCAGGCATGGGCTCGTTCAGTTTTATGTCATCTCCAAATTCAGGAAGAACTTCCTTCTCAGCAATTTCTACAAATTTTTGAAGATCAAGGGCGAATCCTAGTGCAAGGATTGCATCTGCAGGAGCAAAGTTAAGAATTCCATCTGAGAAACTTCCCTTGCCGTAAACCATTTCGTTGTTTGGAGCATCGACTTTCATTTGAGCAACCAACTCACCATCTTCGAAGTTGAGGCTAATAGTACCAGTTCCGCCTTTTAGGTTATCAAGGTTGGCATTATCGATCTGACTTCCGAGGGTCTCCAAGATTGAGTCTCCGCCAAACCAAATACTGAGATCATGGCTTTCATTTTTAAAAGCGACGAAAGACTGATTACTCTTTGTTAATGAACTGGAGCCATCCGCGGTCATGAATTTTTCAATGGTTGGTACACGGTCTGAGGGTTTATCGGCGCCTCCTGCGAAAAAGAAATCCGACCCAATTGCAATTTGGGGATCTGAACCCTCGGCTCCACCTAGAGGTTGGTAAAGAAGATAGCCGTCTTTTTGCTCAGGTGCATCCAGCCCGGCGAGCAATTCCAGTGTAGTCATAAATTTTTCTTTATCTGATAACTTGCCGGCAATTCCACCTGAGGGAGCCAGGTTTGGGTTGTCCTGAGGAATCAGATGGATCTGTAAGGGTTGCGAAATATCGATTCCCAGAGATGATGGATCTTCAAGTGCTTTGCCAACCATCGGTGGTAATCCAGGAGGCAGTAAAGCTTTGATGTCATCTCGTCCTTTATCAAGGAGGTCGTTAAGTCTAATGAAGATGACTCCTCCTGCATCAGATGGAATGCGGTCGATCAAGGCAATATTTGGTTGAGTGGCTGCTGTAGGCGAGGTTGTTGACTCCTCGGTGTTTTCGTCTTCTTCCGAGGTTGCTTCTTCCTTGGTTATATCGTTGCTTCCGGCAATTTCCTTATCTTCAGGTTCATCACCACCGGAAAAAATCGCAATACATACTCCTGCAATGATGGCGACAACTGCCACACCTACACCGCCAAAAATAATCCACTTTTTGGAGCCTCCTGATTTGGCAGTCTTTGCTGCAGCTTGCTGGGTAGGTTGAGCCGCTGAAGTAGTTGTTTGCTTCGCTTGAGCAGTCGCGGTCTTTTTCTTGGCTGCTGAAGCCTTTGCTCGTCCCTTGGCTTGAGCTGCTGGTTGAGCTGGACTGGTGGCGGCAGGAGCGATCCCGGGAACTTCACCGACGGGCACCCAGTTTTGCCCATCATGACAGGCTAGATCCTGTAGGGTAAATGATCCTTGCTGGATATATTCTTGAAGTTGTTCGAGAGTGTAGGGACCATATTGTGTCCCATCTTTATGGATGTAGATATTCATTAGGGAAATTGAGGAAGTTATTTTTATACCGAAAAAGGAAACTACATGACAGTAGAATCTAACCCTATAAAATATATCCTAGCCTAATCAAGAGTGTAAAGAATGCTTAATTAACTTAATAAGATCGATTGTATCTAGTATATCTATATTTTGGAGTCATGGTAGGACTATTGGATTGGGTAAGTAATAGGAATCTAAAATACAGGATCAGGCAGGGGATCAGGGTTAATCTCCTTCCAGGCTTGGTTCTCTGGGCATTGGGGGCGAGCCTGGTTGTTATCTACTATATTGGGGAGTTCAGCCGTCCATGGTTTAATGAAATCATAAGTTTGAAGGAAACTTATGGTTTTGCCTATTCTGCAGTCTCCACCTGTATTTTTGGAGGTTTGATTCCCTATATTTTTATGCAATTGACCGGCAGGGATCAATTGAAAGGACTTGGGAGTGGTTTGATTTTCCTGGGATACTGGGCTATCCGGGGAATTGATGTGGATGCCTTTTACCGCTTGCAGGCAATGGTTTTTGGGACGGAGGTGGATTTACTGACAATCGTGGCAAAGGTGTTGGTGGATCAATTTGTATATTGTGTGGTTTGGGCATCCCCGATTACCGCTCTCTTTTACACATGGAGGGAAGCCGGGTTTTCCCTTAAGCAATGGAGGGGGAATAAAACCTGGTCTGAACTTTTTGATATGATTCTGATCTTTACGGTGACCACCTGGGTGGTCTGGATTCCGGGAACCGCGATCATTTACACCCTACCTTCTCCTTTGCAAATCCCGCTCTTTAATCTGACTCTTTGCTTTTTTGTGATTTTGGTAAGTGTATTTTCGCAAAAAAATAAGGGAAAATAAACTGTAAGAATATTTTACTCGAAGTGAACAGGAATTCCTTTATCCGCACTTTTAATGGCATTAAAACAGAGATCCATGGTTTTGAGATTATTTCTCGCACTGTGATAGGGGGCACGGCCTTCTTCGATGGCACAAAGAAGTTCTCCCATGGTTCCCTGAAAACCTGACTCGAACCAGCAACCTTGTAAGGGAACGGTAGCGGAGCCTTTTTCAAGAAATACATCCATACTTGATTGCTCGTTCAGTCCATGGCCCCGGGAGCGGAGAGTTCCTTTGGTACCGACGACGGTGGTGGTATCTTCCTCGCCCCGCTTACAATGTGCATTGAATGACATTCTTACCTGAGTCTCCGGGTATTCTATCAAAACAGATGCGAGGGCGGGCGGTTTGAAAACTTGACCCGCGTGACGGGTCACAGTTGCGAATATACTTTTGGGTTTCTGATCTCCCATTATGCATGCGGTTATATCGAACCAGTGGGTTGCAAAATCAAAAAGGATTAGGTGTTCCATTTCCTCGAAGGATGGAATGCCCTTGATCCAGGTTTGATCCCATTGCAGGGAGAAATCAATCGATGTCACTTCGCCGATCAATCCCTGCCGGACTGCATTTCGAATATAACTAAAGTGTGGAGCCCAGCGCCCGTTTTGATTAACTGCCAGATTTACCATTTGCCGATTGGCAACATTGACGAGCTTTTTTGCATCTTCAAGGTCCAGCACAAATGGCTTCTGGCTAAGCACATGTTTACCTGCGTTGAGACAGTCATGGAGAATGGGTAAACGATCGGTTGGGTGGGGCGTGACATCAACCACTTCGACCTCATCCATTTTCAAGATATCACGATAGTCTTGATGCAAGCTGGCTTGGGGGAAGAATTTATCCCTTAGTGTCTCTGCTTTTTCTATTGTGCGGTTGGCCAGAGCGGTAACCCGGTAGCCAGCTTTTTGGTAATTCCGTAAATGATATTCGCTGATTCCCCCTGTTCCAATTAGTGCGATTGCGGGATGGTAGCTTTTTGGTTTTGGTGGAAAATAGTCCACCGCCGGAGGATCAATGCTGTGTGCTTTTTTTTCAGGACTAAGTCCATACTCCGAATTTTCCTCACTCACCCGAGTCTGCTAATTTCGCAAGTTCAGTTCCTGCATCATCCGGTCCGTTTCCCGGTAGGCCTCCTCGACCCATTCAACAATCTTCGTGGGGTCGGGAGAATATTCCAGTTCCAGAGCTATGGTGCCATCGATCCCAAGCTCCTTGATTGCCTGAAGGTAAGGCATGAATTTTACCACGCCCCGTCCAGGAGGTAAGTCCCCGTGGACCTTGCCGTCACAGTCACTGATATGAACATGAGCCGCACGACCCTGCAGGCAGCTAATTTCCGAGGGGGAGACATCTGCTAACACGAGATGGCTGATGTCGATGTTTGCCTTAACTGCGGGGTGGTTGCAGTCGTCAAGGAATCGAGACATCTCCTTTAAATTATTCAGGAGGCTGAGCCGGAAGGGCTCGAGTTCGAGGGCGATCTCAATTCCTTTTTCTGCGGCGTAGTCCCCAAGTATTTTGGTGTTTTCGACCGCCCAATCCCATTGCGCCTCGGGCGGAATTACTTCCCTTTGCCAGATGTATTCACCGAGAACCAAGAGCAGGTTATCCGCCTGGAATCGTTCACATAAGTCGATGAATTTCTTGCATCTTTCCAAATGAAAGGCCCGTACTGGATCGTTAAAATCAATCAGGCCTGCAGATACCACGGGAAGGGATGCAATTGGGAGGTTATGGGAAGCACAGGTTTTTTCTATCAGCTTAATTTCATCTTCGGAGACATTCATGGCTTCGGTGAAAATATCGACGGTATCGAACCCGATCCGGGTAATATGCTCGAGCCCGGTTTTGGTGTCTACTCCTGCTTGCTGAAAGGCACTGTCAATGATTCCAAGCTTCATCATTTAGGGAGATTGCTCCTTGAGGCTTTTGGCGCTGGTGTCTTCACGGTTTAGATCCGCGAATTGAGTCTCGGCCCGGGAAGCGTCATCACGCCCAACTTCCAGTATCTTAATGTCGTCGACTTTTTCGAGTTTCGTATACCTTGGATGATGGGAATCTTTGTATGGATTATTGGACTTGGCATTGTAACAACAGATCATCGCCCACCGTGAATGATCGGATTCATTGGCTGCAGAAGAATGCAGTAAGTTGGAATGAAAGAAAAGAGCATCCCCTGGATTCATGGTTACATGAACTAATTCGAGTTGTTTTTTTGCCTCCTCCACTCGTTCCATATCGGCACCTGCCTGATCACCGGAAAGAACATGGTTCACTCTGCCCATATGATGAGAACCTTTTATTACCTGCATGCAGCCATTTTCGACCGTCGCTTTGTCCACAGCGATCATCACGCTGCATAGGTTGGGAAATAGGACACCATTTTGGTACCAATAACCATAATCCTGATGCCAGGCCCAGGCACCTCCAACTTTTGCGTCTTTAAGAACCATTTTGGAATGGTAGTGATATGCCTCATCCTGCAGAAGTTGCTCAACCCGGTCGACGATGCGATGACAGCGGGCATACATTCCATATATTCCGTCACCGGGATGATTCCATAGAGCCAAACGAACTGCATTTCCTTCGCCATCATCTCGTGATGCCGAGGATTGATCCATCGCATTATCATTGCGTGCGGTTTGTCCAAGTAAGCTGATTTCCTCTTGATTGAAGAGATTACGGGCAACCAGAAAGCCGTCTTTTTGATAGGTGGAGAGTTCGATGTCGGTAAAACTATTCATAAGAGGCAGAGGTTTGAGGCTGTGATATATGATCAAACCAAAATCGAAATCGGATCATCTGGCAAGAATCCAGTTTTCAGAATTGCAAAAGCATTCTCAATGGTCTCCCATAGATTAAGACTAAATTCGTATTAAGTTCCTATGAAAAAAGCCATATTTCTTTCCCTTTTCCTTCTTCAATTCTCCACTTTATTTTGTGAACAAGAGAGTAGCGAAAAAACTTATTCGGAGAAACTAAAAGATGCCTATACTGAAAAGCTGAAAAAGAGTAAGGAACTCTATGACAAAGGGGTGAAAGTCGCCTCTGAAAAATACGCTGAAACTTTTGAGGATGGTAAGGACCTCTCAGGGAAATCGAAGGAGTGGTTACTTAAGGATCTTCAGAATATTGGAGACTGGGAATACAAAATTGAGTCTTTTGATTTGAAAAACCTGAAGGATCTGGAAATCCGCCTTAATCAATTAGGGACTGAACGGTGGCAATGTTTTTGGGTGGAAGAATCTGCAAAGGGGAAAGCTTTTTATTTTAAAAGAACAAAACTCAGTTACCTGAGCAAAATTCCCACCGGAGCCCTGCTTCGGATTATGGCCGATTTTGGTAACGAATAACTGCTTAGATTCCTTTGATGCAAAGAAGTCTTTTACCGGTGCGTAAATAAAGGTCTCCATTTGCAAGGGCAGGGGTGGATCTGCAGACTTCACCAAGATCGGTTGTGCCTAACTGGCGAAATTCCTCATCATCCGCAATCGCCACCATTTGGCCGTAGGCTGAGACGCAGAATACAGTATTCCCTGCCAGCACTGGAGAACCAAAGAAAGTATCCTTTACTCCCTCGACTCGAGCTTTCCAAACTAACTCGCCAGTCTGAGGACGAAGGCAGGTAATCACGCCGTTGTCCGCCCACAGATAAAGTCGGTTTTGAGCAAGTAAAGGGGAGGGTATGTGAGGCATTGTTTCCTCCATTCGCCAAATCTCCTGAGCTTTGCCATTTTTGGATGCTGAGGCGGGGCGAATGGCAACCAGATGTTTATCTAATGTGGTAAATCCACAAACGCCCAGTACAAGGTCATCAGCCACGATTGGGGATGAAATCGCCCTTTCGGAATGAGGGCGCCCAAATACCGATAATTCCCATAATTGTTTACCAGTTTTGGGTTCAAGGCTGGTGAAGCCGAGCCACCAATTTGTGAAGATGAGTTCAGGTTTTCCCTGAGGTGAGGTGAAAATGCACGGGGTTGAATAAGTAAGCCTCTTGCTTGCTCTTGGAACCTTCCATTTAATCTCACCAGTTTTACAATCCAACCCGTAATGAGCGCCACCACCTTTTTCCTGGTCATTTGGCACGATCAATAGATCTTCAAATACAATTGGAGAAACAGCAAATCCGTGACCTCCCGTTACCCCGCCCAGATCTCTCTCCCATAATAACTTTCCATCATGAGAATGAGCGGTGACCAGCAATTCAGTGGAGTGACCCCAAACGGAATAAACAGAATTTTTATCCAAGGCTGGTGTACTCGATGCAAAACTATTGAATCGGTGTGTTTTATGAGTTTTGGATTTGTAGGCTCGTTGCCATTTTAACTTCCCAGTTTTTGCATCTACTGCGATTACTTTCCGGGTCTTTCCTTTATCAGTTGATGAATTGAGAAATACGGAATTTTTCCACACCGATGGAGATCCATGGCCCTCTTCTTCAAGAGACAAAGTCCAACGGTAGGTGGATTCTTTCCACTCGGTCGGAATATTGAAGTCGGCATATCCGTCGCCGTTATTTCCACGGAACCGGGGCCAGTTTTCCGAACAAAAAAGGGATAAACTCAGCGCAAACAAGAAAGGGGAGCAAACGAGGATCCTCACTCCTAAATCTCCTTGATGCTTATATTTTTAAACCATACTACCTGTCCGTGGTTCTGGAAACCAATCCTTCCTTTTCGTGGTAAATCTTTCAGTGCGGTCTTAAATTTATTTTCTGACCCATCGGGGTTTTTGCCTGGTTCCTGCCAGTCGTTTAGATCAATAGAAAAGGCAGTCTTTCCATTTAGTTTGAATGAAATATATGGTCCTTTACAGGTAAGTTTGCATTTGTTCCATTTTCCCACCGGCTTTGAATGGTCTGCTTTGGGTGCGAGTCCGTCATAAAAGGATCCGTTTAATTTACGGGGAGGAAGTACTTTTTTTGCTTTTTTCTGAAAGCCCTCATTATCCATGAGTTGGATTTCAAAGCCTCCCTGAACGGGGTCGTTTTTATCGGTTCGATAAAAAATACCTGAGTTGGCTCCTTCTGATAATTTATATTCAAGCGTAAGTTCAAAATCAGCGAATTCTTCTTTCGTCCAAATATATCCCATCCCACGAATGCGTTCGTTGCCATTTTTATCCTTACTTTTTTCCATGCGGCAAACCATGGAACCATCGGGTTCAATTTCCCAGGATCCTGGACTTAGTTCAAAGGCGTTGAAGTCTGTTCCGGAAAAGAGCGTTTGCTTATTAGCAAAAACCGAATGGACAATCAGGTATGCTGGTAGGAAAAAGAATAGAGTTTTCATTGGGGGATAGTTGGCTTACGAGTTCGAGGAGGCAGGCGTTTGACTACTGATTGGGGAGGGTCCTCTTCAGGCACTTTCAGTTCTTTGCGATGGAGTGCAAGTTGACGGGAGAGTCGGTTTTGAACTACCGCATACTCTGCGGTTCCATATACGCTCTTCATCTCATTGGGATCCGTCTTTAAATCAAAAAGCTCCCATTGGTCGACATCCTGTTCGTAAAACCGGATCAATTTATAGCGACCATCTGCCACACCAAAGTGTCTGCGTACCCAGTGATAACCAGGATATTCATAGTAGTGATAATAAAAGCTTTTGCGCCAATCTTTGGGCGTTTGCCCTTTAAGGATGGAGGCCATCGAGCGACCGTGCAGATCGGTTGGGGCGTCGATCCCGGCGATTTCGCAAAAGGTTCCGGCAAAATCCACCGGAGATACGATGTCCCCGTTCCGGCTTCCCGCTTTAATGACTCCGGGCCAGCGGATCAGGAGGGGAGTGCGAAGGGATTCTTCATACATCCAGCGTTTGTCGAACCATCCGTGTTCACCAAGGTAAAAGCCTTGGTCGGAGCAATAGATGACAATGGTATTTTTATCCAATCCGGTTTCTTTGAGATAGCTAAGCATTCTCCCGACTCCGTCATCCACCGAAGCGATGCATCGTAGGTAGTCTTTTACATATCGCTGGTATTTCCAACGCACCAAATCTTTACCTGATAGATTTGCTTTTTTTAATGCGTCGTTCTTTGGGTTGTAGGCAGCATCCCAAAGTTTTCTTTGTTCGGGAGTAAGATTGCCCGGAGCATCGAGTTTTAGATCTCCCCGGTTCATCGTTTCGGCAATAGTCATATCCTGCTGATGGGCGGCTAATGTACGTCCCTTGTAATCATCAAAGAGGGTATCCGGTTCGGGAAGAGTTACATCGTCGTATTTATTTAAATACTTGGGCCCAGGCTGCCAGTTGCGGTGGGGGGCTTTGTGCTGGTACATCAGCATGAATGGCTTTTCCTTATCTCTTTTGGTTTTCATCCATTCGAGAGCCAGATCAGTAATCACATCCGTGGTGTATCCGACGTGCTTGATCACCTCATCGTGCTTACCGTCGCCATCCTTATCCAAACGCATCGGTGGGTTGTAATAGGGACCCTGGCCGATGAGAACTTCCGAGTAGTCGTATCCTTGCGGGGACATGTGCGTGCCGAGATGCCATTTGCCCACCACCGCGGTGGTGTAACCCGCCTTGCGGAGAAGTTTAGGGAATGTTTGCTGGGTTCCGTCGAACTTATTTCCATTGACCAGGAATCCGTTGGCGTGGGAATATTTACCAGTCTGAATGGCGGCTCGCATAGGTCCGCAGATCGAATTGGTAACATAGCATTGCTCAAAAAGCATGCCGTCGCGGGCAAGGGAGTCAATGTGTGGAGTCGGGCAATGTTCCTTGAGCCACGAGTCGTAAGCACCGACAGCCTGATAGGCATGATCATCAGTGAAAATAAAAAGAATATTAGGTTTTGCGGCTCCGGAAAGAGAAAGCACACCCAAACTCAGGAAAAGTGAATATAAAGGGTTCATGTTGAAGAACCTACCGATCGGATTCTTTCGGTCAAGTATTCAAACACTCACAACCAGAAACTGTGAAAGGAGGAATTAAGTTATGAGTTATTGCGTTTTTATATCTCGAAGAAATTGTAGTTTCTCCTTTTTCTTTTCAGAGATTCGATCAACAACTTCATCTATTTCGAGGTAATGATTCCAGTCCAGAGATATAACCCGTGTATACCTCCCCATTTCATCGATAAAATTCTCATATCCCAGAAAAAGTTTCTGCATGTATTCAAGAGTTATACCTTCCTCAGCTTTTCTTCCTCGTTGTGCAATTCGATTGAGACTGGTTTCGGGATTTACTCGAAGGTAAAGCAGAATATCTGGATACACCAAAAATCGCTTCATCAGGTTGAAGTGACCAAGATAAGTATTGTAATCGCGTCGGTCGATAAACCCGGACTCATGGAGCATGCGGGCAAAAATGGTGTCTTCATAAATTGTGCGATCCTGGACTGCCCCTTTTTCAGAATTCCATACGATTTGTTGGTGCTGCTCGAACCTTCTAAAGAGAAGATGAATTTGCATCATGGCACCCCATCGATTCATGTCGGAATAGAAATCTTCCAGGTATGGGTTGTCATCGACAGGCTCGTTATATGATTTGTAATTAAGCCTCAAGGCAAGATTCTGCGCAAGGGTTGACTTACCCGCACCAATTATTCCGGCTATTCCTATAAACATGGTAAGGTAATGGTTATTTCTGAGCTAAGATTAGGCAAAACTTACAGTGTTCTTTCTAAGTTCCACAGAATGTCTGGTAAGTCTTTGCTCCTGATTCGGGTGGTAGTTGGAAAGCATGATTTCTTTCATTTTCCTGGTATGGATCACTCAGTGCAGTAAGCAGGTTGTGAAAAGGCTCCAAGTTGCCACCCTCGGCGGAATGAAGCGCTTCTTCGACTTTATGATTACGGGGAATCACGCAAGGGTTCACCGAGGACATAAGGGCAAAGGAAGATTCTAGAACTTGGTTCTTTTCTTGGAGGCGGTTTTTCCATCGGGCGTGCCATTGATTAAATCCATCAGATAAGAAGAGTTTATTCGAGGGCGGTTCCTTTTTTATTAAATCCCGAAAGGTATTAGTGTAGTCGGCCGAATATTCATGCATGAGGTCCAGAAGTTCGGTGATGAGAATCTCATCACCGGGTTCTACATCTTGTAGCCCAAGCTTAGTGCCCATCATTGCAAGCCACTTAGATTTATAAATCTTCTCAAACCCCTTTAAGGAATCCTCTGCCAGTTCAATTGCGGCTTCTCTTTGTTCGTCAATGAGCGGAAGTAAACTCTCCGCGAGGCGAGCAAGGTTCCAGTGTGCCATGACGGGCTGATTGGCATAAGCATATCGGCCTTGGTGATCAATAGAGCTAAATACAGTGGATGGATCAAAAACATCCATGAATGCACAGGGTCCGTAATCGATGGTTTCTCCACATATCGCCATATTGTCTGTGTTCATCACCCCGTGGATGAAGCCCACTCTCATCCAATGAGTAATAAGCTCCGCCTGTAATTCCATAACCCGATTGAGCATCGACAAGGCTTTGTTTTCATTATCCTGAATATCAGGGAAATGACGGTTGATGGTGTAGTCTAGTAAGGCTTGGCAAATTGGTTTTTCCTGATGAAGGGATGCAAATTGAAAGGTTCCTACCCGAATGTGTGAACTTGCCATTCGGGTTAGGATAGCTCCGGGTAATTCATTCTCCCGATAGACAATTTCTCCAGTCGAAATAACAGCAAGACTTCGGGTTGTCGGAATCCCAAGCGAATGCATGGCTTCACTTATAATGTACTCCCTGAGCATCGGGCCAAGGGCTGCTCGTCCGTCTCCACCCCGTGAGTAAGGGGTTCTCCCCGAACCTTTGTATTGAATATCAAATCGTTTTCCGGAAGCTGACAGATGTTCACCAAGAATAATAGCCCTTCCGTCTCCGAGCATTGTGAAATTCCCGAATTGATGACCTGCATAGGCTTGGGCGAATGGAGTGCATCGATCAGGGATCAGGTTTCCTGCAAGAAGATCGGCCTTTTGCTGTGGGTTGAGCTGAGTAAGGTCGAGACCAATATCTTCGGCTAATTTTTGATTAAAAATGACAACTTCGGGATTTGTAACCGGAACAGGTGAAAGTTCGGTGTAAAAGATATCAGGCAAATTAGTGTAGGTGCTATCAAGCTTTAGGGAGATGTCGCTCATTTATAAGTTCGGTTTGGGCTGGTGGATCTTAGTTGAGCTTTAAATACTCCACCACATCACGCAGTTCCTGGGCATCCAAGCCTAAGCGAGACGCGGGTGCCATCAAAGAAGTCTTCATTGTTTTTCGTTTGATTACATCTTTTTCTGCAATGACCAAATCCTCGCCACCAAATACCCGAATCACTAAAGGGTCACCCTCTGCCTGAATAAATCCTTGGATTCGTTTGTTCCCTCTGACTATGAGCTCCGTGCCTTCGTATCCATGGGCTAAATCATCCGATGGATTTGTAATCGCTTTAAGAATGGTTTTGCGGTCCTGCCCGTTTCCCCATCCTTGTAGGGTGGGTCCAAATTCAACGCCAACAGATCCTACTTTGTGGCAAACATAACATCTAACGATCGCATTTTTACCGTTTTCTGGATTTCCCTTTAGGGCAAGTATTTGATCCGCATGAGGAAGATCTTTTTCTATGCCAAACGAAGTCGGAGCTAAGCGATCAACATATTCAGTTTTTATAATATTTTTTCCGTTAAGAAGTTCCATTGCTTGATACTTATTCCAAATCCCCTGATTTCTTTTTTCGATAAATGCTTTTGCTAGGCTGGAGGTTTCGCTCTGTCCGTTTTTGGCAATTTCAATCATGGCTTTTAGTGCTTGTGGTGCTTCAATTAGGCTTAGGGCAAAAAGCATCGAACGGTGGACTTTGGGGTTTAGTGTTTTATCGAGTGCCCATTTCTTAATTTCCGGAATGGCTTGGGCTGGATGGAGCCGCCACACAAGACCTGAATATCGGGGCTGATACTTTTTGGAGCCCATGGTTTTCTTCAGGAGCGCATAAACCTTATCCTCTTTATCGGTACAGCCAATTCCGAATGCCTCTACATAGTATCTATCCATTCCATCGTATCCTTGTGCGATTTTAAGCAGAATATTTTTTGATCTGTCGAAGGGAATATATCTCATTGCGAGAGCTACCTCTCTTCGAACAGCAGGAGATGAGTCATTTGCAAGTTTATCAGCATGTTCAAGAATTCTATGGTTTGCGTGGCGGAGAGCCCGAAAAGCACATATTCGGATGTTAGCATCGTTGTGATCAAGATGATCTTCGACGATCTTCAGTCCATTTTTCCCGAGCTTTGCGAGTACCCAAACCGCTCGGGCTTGAATAAACGAGTTAGAGTGTGCAAGAAGTTTACGAACTGCTGGAATAGATTTGTTTCCGGCTTTTACCAGACATGCCCGCCCAAGTTCACGAACATTGGGGGAAGGGCTTTTCAGCGCCTCGATCTGCCCTTTAATAGTGGTAAGATCAAACTTGGGGATGGACAGCTTGGCATCTTTGGGGGCAATGCGGTAAATCGCACCCGTCTGTCCGGCATCCCGTGTGCCATGACCACCAACACGGGCATCGAACCAATCGGCTACATAGATAGCCCCATCCGGGCCGATGCAGATGTCACTGGGGCGAAACAAATTAATTAAACCTTTGATTTGTCCTGCACTTGCGAAATCAGCTCCGGCAAAATTTTTCTTGGGGTTACTGGTCAGGAAAATATCCCGCTGGGGCAGGGTGATTCCAGCCCCTGTAACTTTGGGGTGATATCCAAACAAAACATTACGGGCTGGTTCGCAGCTAATCACATATCCGCCGAAACGATCTTCCATGATTCCGTTTTCATAAAAAGCAATTCCTGTTGGAGAGCCTCCACCGTAGACATCTCCTGCCGGTACCACACCTGGGTCTTCCTGTCGCCACTCTGCTACTTGAGTGGTTTGCCCTGGCATTTTATCACTTCCCCATTTGCGTAATCCGTTTTTGGAAGTGAAGCCCATGTTTCCATATTCCATGAGCCATGTAGTACGGCTTGCCGGAGGGTCATCATTATCATTCTGAAAAATATCACCAAATGAGCTTACCGCTTGTTCATAAGAATTTCTAAAATTATGTCCGATTGGGCGTAAACCGGTTCCGTCCTGATTGACGCGAAAGGCAACTCCACCAAGATAAATTTGACCGTCTGAGCTCGATTTGCCGGAAATATTCTTCATTGAATAAAAACTACCCGCATTCAATTGCCATCCTTCCTTATCGGTTACTTGAGCCCCTTTGTTTCCAAAATTGAGATAGTATTGTCCATTAGGACCGACCGTAACTGAATGAAGACTATGATCATGGTTATTTCCGTTAAAACCGGTCAATAGAACTTCACGCTTATCCACTCCGCTATCAAACACCGCATTCCGATTAACATCTGTATAAACAATTAAGTCGGGCGGCTGGGATACGATGATTTTATTATCTACAACCGCGACACCCAGTGGAGAAATAAAAGTTTTTTCCTGAACGAATACATGAGAGCTTTCCGCTACGCCATCTCCGTCCTTATCCTCAACCACTACGATCCTGTCTCCATCAGGCTGTGTTCGTTTGCCTCGGTAGTTTCGACCTTCCGCAACCCAGATTCTTCCTTTGTAATCAATATCCATGTTTGTGGGATTGTACAAAAGTGGAGATTTTGCCCAAAGTTTTACTTCTAATTCATCCTGAATAATAAACTGATCTGCGGGGTAGTGATCGGTATCTGGTAGACCTTGCTGTATGTTGGCAAGTTTGGCCATATTGATTGGCTTGTCGGAGACGAAAAACTGTACGCTGCTTTGGGTTCCGCTTTTTTGGTTGCTTCCTCCGTTATCAATGCCGGCTAATGCTTCGAATTCAATGAAATAATGGTTTTTGGGAAGTTCATAGTGAATCACGCTGTTGGCGTGGGCGCCAATCCCGTAGGCAATGTTCTCCCCGTTTATCTTGAGGGGACCGCCTGCACAATTCTTGTTGATTTGAACCTTTCCCCATCCCGATTTTGCAATCTTCCAGTGCAGGTCGGTTAACTTGGTAGTTTGTCCATTACTTCCAATCAGGCGGGGGTAAGCCCAGTCTGCCCAGTCACACGAATATGAATTACCGCCATCTGAAACAGTTAAATATAAATTTTGGACCCCTTTGATATTTGCTCTCACTTTGACTGCATGCCCCTCTGTAGCGGTTGTAATAAGCTTACTGCTGAAAAGTGCCTGCTTTGCATCAATTGGACTCCCCGCATTTTTTTCTGTCTTTGGTTCTTTTTGGACCTTGGCTGAGAGGTTTATAAAACAACAGATCAGCAAGAACATGAATGACTTTCGAAATGAATGTGTAATTCTAAGCATTCCTCTTTCCTAAACCTTGGTGTTTTGTAAACAACCGAAAAAGGTAGTTCTGTTTTGTTTTGTAAATCTAACGGATGTGGAGCAGAGGAGAATTTTCAAATTTGATTTGTCACCTTAGTCTGAGAAGGATTTTGTAGGATATAATGAATACAGTTTCTAAATTGGAAGGTTTTGTGGTAACTTTTATGCAGGAAGAAATCGGGCTTGCTGCCGAATATTCCAAATACATTTTTCTACTGATTGCGCTTTTAATCATCCTTACTGCCGGGTGGGTAGCCAATTATGTGGTTAAGAAGTTTCTGCTAACGGCTCTACGTTCGCTTGCATCCAAAACAAACACAAAAATTGCCAAGTACCTGCTTGAGGAGAGTTTTTTTCTGAGGCTTTCACATCTTGCTCCCGCCTTTGTAATCAGTTCTTTAAGTCAGCTCGTGTTTTCCGAATATGAAGTGCTGAATGGAGTAATTGAGGTCCTCATTAATCTCTATCTGGTGGGAATCGCACTTTGGGTGTTTGATTCACTGATAGATACTTTTTACAAACTTTATGAAGAGAGTAAGTTTTCCACAAAACTCCCTCTAAAAGGGATATGTCAGGCAATTAAAATAGTAGTCAATGGAACGGGTATTATCTTCATTCTTTCGATCCTGCTGGATAAATCCCCTCTTTATTTCTTTTCCGGACTAGGAGCCCTCACCGCAGTGTTACTCTTGGTATTTAAGGATGTAATCTTGGGATTGGTAGCAGGTGTTCAATTGACGGCTAACAATATGGTGCGAAAGGGAGATTGGGTCGAGATGCCCAAGTATGGAGCAGACGGGGATGTCATTGATGTGGCCCTCACTACCATTAAGATTCAGAATTGGGATAAGACCATTACCACAATCCCTGCACACGCCTTGGTGAGTGACGCTTTTAAAAATTGGCGGGGGATGTCAGAGTCAGGTGGTCGGCGAATCAAAAGGAGTATTCACTTGGACCTTTCCAGCGTTCGCTTCTTGAAAGAGAGTGAGATTACTGAACTTGAAAAAATAGATTTGTTAAAGGATTACTTTTCTGCAAAGCGGGATGAAATTGGAGAGGCAGGTATGAAAGTGGATGAGCATGGACTGGAAGCCCCCTTACTGAACCGCAGAAATCTGACTAACTCTGGAACTTTTCGTGCGTATTGCCTGAAGTACCTTCGTGATCATTCATCAATTCACCAGGAGGGAATGACTTTTTTGGTTCGCCAATTAGCCCCAACTGAAAAAGGATTACCGATCGAAATCTACGTTTTCGTAAATGATGTCAGATGGGTTCATTATGAAGCAATACAATCAGATATTTTTGACCATCTTCTTGCCTCGCTACCAATTTTTGGATTACGGGCTTTTCAGTTTCCATCTGACGGTAGCTTGCTTGGACTGAAGTCCTAGTCTTCTTGTTTGAAATGACAAGGAGACTACTTTTTTTCCTCTCAGTTCTACATTTCTTTTACGGGTGTAAGGAAAACAACTTAACAGAGTTGTCTAGTTTCACCAGTGATGGATGCAGTCTTTTTATTGATGGTACATTTGAGAATCCCGAGATGTGGAAAGAATGCTGCTTGAAGCATGATATTGCTTATTGGAGAGGAGGTACTGAAAAAGAACGAGAAGCAGCGGATCTTGCTTTTAAAAAATGTGTCGAAAAAAAAACAGGTAACTCAGAACTTGCAGAATTAATGTATCAAGCAGTTCGTACGGGTGGCGAACCATATTACCCAACTTGGTATCGATGGGGATATGGGTGGCCATTGGGGCGAGGTTACAAAAAGCTTTCGGTTGAGGAACTGGAATTGGTCGAAAAGAAGCTTGAAGATTACAATCTGAGCCGGCTAAAAAAAGATATCTAGGGCACATGCTTAGATCTTAGAATATCATGCTAACTGAGCTGAGCATGCCCAAATATTTTTTCTTTGAGGATTGATTTATCAAATTTAAATAGTAGAGAAAAGATGTTGTGATTTACGATGTAAAAAGTTTCGAGCCTGGCGAATTAATCCTGAAGGAAGGAGAAATTGGAAAAGGTTTCTGCATCCTTGAAGATGGCGAGCTTCAAGTGGTCCGGGGTGATAAGATACTAAATGAAATCACTTCCCGCGGTTCCATGTTTGGAGAGTTGAGCGAACTTCTTATGTATAAGCGGGATGCTTC
>CEOC01001251.1_pt1 | contig 20239 bp, 15 predicted proteins | sample 356191 | NCBI WGS metagenome assembly CEOC01 (sample SAMEA2619952, study PRJEB7988) | marine metagenome | biome: marine biome (ENVO:00000447); feature: deep chlorophyll maximum layer (ENVO:xxxxxxxx); material: "saline water (ENVO:00002010), including plankton (ENVO:xxxxxxxx)" | depth 17 m
ATACCAAGAGTAGTCCATGTAGAACATCTGCATCTTGGTTGGGTCAAGAGTATAACCAGACTTACCAGTACCATCACAACGGTCAATGTTCCAGTCAGACTGATTCCATTCCGTCTCAACAGTTTTAGTTACAATCATGTTCTCTGCAGCAAGTGCTCCAGAATCATTTGGTCCACGATAGTCAGGGAAGATAACCAACTGTGTATCAGAGATGATACCATCAACACGATAGGAAGAACCACGGAGAACAATGTAGTCACCTGGCTTCAACTGCTTAGAGAACTTAGTTCCCTGTCCATTAGCAGCAGTGTAACTGGAAACCAAAGTGCTTCCATTTGCTACAGAAACTCTACCTGCTAATTGGAATGTAGAAGTTCTACGTACAACACTAAGGTTACCACTTGCCCAACGGAAGAAGATACCATTCTGTTGATCCATCATACCAAGTTCTAACTTGGTTCCATAAGAATTAACTGGAGTTACAGTGTATTCACCAGAAGCTTCTGTTTCGGATGGAGCATCGGTAGCAGTGTACTGGAAAGTATATGGATCAATGACATTACTAACAGTGTAAACACCATTATAATTGTTATCAGTTACACCACGAACATCAACAACTGTATCTCTAGTTACGTTGTGTGCCTCAGAAGAAACAACAGTTACAGTAGTACCAGATGCCGAGATACTATCGAGGTTTGGTAGTGCTGGTTCCAAGATAGAACCAGTGGAGAATGCAACACCCTTACCAGACTGATAACGGAAATATCTTTTTGTTTGTCTAATTGCTTGCTGATTCTTAGAAGCAGAGTTAGTAGAGAACTTAACACCACCATCAAAAGATCTATGTACAGATGCTCCCTGTGGTCTTGGATATAATTTGATAGTTCCACTGTTTACAGAACCAGATGGTGCTGCATCAGGGAAGTAGAAGAAGGTAGTTGGGTTTTGTACTCTAGCAACAACCCATGATCCGTTTACATTAGTACCACTAGATCCAGCAATTGCAATCTCGTTACCAACTTCTAGACCATGTGCTTGTGATGTTTGTACTTCAATCGCACCAGACATCACACCAGATGGTGTGGACAAACTAATTGTTCCACCAAGATCAGATCCACTAAAGTGAATGCCCTGATAGATAGCAGTTCTAGCAGGAGTGTATACGTTCTGTGCGCCCTGAGTCCAATCATACTTTGCAGTATATTTGAAACCAACAAACTGTCCTACTAGACTTACGCTATCAATAATAAAGACACCATTTGCACCTTGGAATTCTGAGTCCTGAACATAGATAGCAGAACCAGCAGATGGTGGGTTAGAACAAGAAACAGCAACCTCTCTACTATTAGTAGTAGTTTGCATCTCAGTAATCACAATAGGATCCTGTGACTTATATGCAAATGGGTTGTTGTTGATCATTGCCAACCCTTCCCACTTGGTATCCTGAGTACCATACTCAAAGTCAGTATCAATCTGTGACTGTGGTTGGGAAATCTTTGACTTGTTTACAGCATCATTATATGTTTCTGCTGGTCTGATAGTTTCTTCAAAGTCATCGTAAACAATCTGCAACTTGTCTGTGTCAGACATGCTGGTTGTATTATATGCCAATACAACTCTGGTAGTAGTATTGTTACGAATGTCAGTCGCAATCTCATACGTGGTAGCGGTCAGTTCAGGATCCGAGAAATTATAGATGACTTTATTCTCAGTCACGTTAGTGATAAGAACAAGTTGCTCGCGCTGAATACCACCTGGAATGATTACCTCTCTAGCGGAAGCATCAAAAAGATAATAATTACTCTTAATGGATTTCCTTGCCATTACCTATGTTCCTCGGATTGATATTATGCTTTATCTATTTATCAGAGACCGTACTTGGCACGGGTAGCATTCCAGTTGCCTTCTCTTTCTGCGTCTGTTAAATCTTTACCATAGATTCTAAGTTCTGCTATCCTTCCTTTGAATCCAACACCAGATCTATTTACTATCTGTTGTAGTGGTTCACTGTGTCCTGTATTCATTGCGAAGGTATTATTAATCCACGCTTGAATAGACACAGAAGTAGCAGCAGGGAATGGACTGAACTTCACTACCACATGATTCCACTGCCCTGCTGTAAGAGTTTGCGTACTAAAATTGCTAACTGTAGAAGAATAGTTATATCTAATCTTTCCAGCATCAGATCCACCTTGCTCTAGTTCAATTTTATAAGTACCATCACTCAACAGATCAGCAATATCAGACGATCCAGTATAAGCATCTGGTTTGATCCACAATTCAGCAGTCCAAGATACTGTGGAAGAACTACCATCACTGACAGTAATACTTGGATTTGAGAACGTTATAAATTCAAAGCTTCCATTACATCTCACAGTTCCATCAATGAATTGATTCTTTGGTTCATCATTAAAAGTTCCACCAGTTTCAGTGGGAACAAGACTATTGATTCCATATGATAGATTAATCGAAGTTCCATATGTTGGAACGTATCTACCAACATTAGAACCTCTCTCAACTTGAGGATGCCACAGGTAGAAACCTGCATTCTGATCATTAACAACTGCTTGGAAACCTCTAGTAGTTCCAGTAGAAGGAGTACCAGTATGTGTATACCTTACCCACTCTGTTGTCAATTGATGATTAGTAGTAGCACCATCATCAAATCCTAGTTGAACAGTTTCTCCACCAACTTTTCCTCTTAGGTAAGCACTAACAGTATAAGTTTGTCCAGATTGAACTAGAGCACTACCGCCACTGTTAGATACAAACCAATGAATACCATAAGCATTACCAGCAGCACAATTACTAGTGGTTCTATAGAAACCAATAGCAGTATTGTCTCCAACTGGAGTTAAGACCTCTGTTGTGTTAACATCTACTCCATTGTAACCTTTAGTTCCTGCTCCACAATACCCAAGCCAACCAGGATGATTCCAATCTTCACTACCAAATAGTATATTCGTAGCAGGATCATAGCATGCTTTATTTCCAAAGTCATAGTTCAGAAGCGAACTACTATCGACTAGAATAGGATCATTAGTAACCCTAGGTGCTGTGTCAGATGCTTCAGCTATGTACTTAGACTTAGTAGAGTTGTAGTTCTGGAAGACTTGTGCTGCTGTTAGAGCTCTTCGATAGATACGAACTTCTCCAATCTTACCATCCATAGGACCGATTGATGAATCGTTTCTGTCACCAATACCAAGATCAACATCAGGACCACCAAAATCAAAACCATTACATGATTGTGAAAAATCTTCTACACCATCTAGATAAAACTTTAGAGTGTTACTAACTGAGTCGAGCACAAACATAACATGATGCCATTCACCAGTGTTGATAGTAGTGGAACTATTAAAGTATCCATTGCCATGGAAACCACCACGGAAACGGTCATCCGTTATTTCAAAATCCCATCTATTTGGATTTGTGTTGGGAGTTGAATCATACCCACTGATGATTGTTTGTCTGGTAGTTACATCATCAAAGTTTACCCATAGTTCAATACTAGAATCAGCACTGAGGATAGTATTACATGGTGGACCCACAAGTTTATCATTTGTTCCATCAAACTCCCAGTATCCAGCAGCATTAACAGTGGCACCATCTACTTCAACGTCATTTCCTTTGCCAGATTTATCTAGTACGAAAGTTGTGTTACTACCACCTGCTGATGAAGAAACATCAGCGGTATTTGTGTCAGGGAATTGTCTGTTAGCACCCCAGATAACTCTCACAGCACCAGGACCACCTTGGTTTCCTTCCCATCTACCAGTGAATCCACCACCATATGTACCACCTGTTACACTGGCAGCATTTTCAGTTCCTTGTGCAATACCAGCAGTACCACCTGATCCACCGCCGCCACCGCCGCTTCCAGAACTTCCAGTGGTGCCTTTACCTAAGACACCGACACCACCACCGCCGTTGTATGCCCAGTCACCACCAGCACCAGCACCAGAGTTAGCATCAGGACCAACGGTATATCCGATCTCAGCATCACCACCATTTCCAGAGTATCCACCAGCACCACCGCCAGAATATCCACCACCATTGTAAGAGTATCCACCGTCACCACCACCATCATATTGTCCCTGCTGGGTTGCGCGTGTTGTTGAACCAGTGACACCACCTTCAGCAACAACTGTTGCTCCACTAGAAACAAACTGAGAAAGAGTGCCACTAGTGCCATTATTGCTTCCTGCTCCACCTATATTATAACCAGGAGCACCAACTTGAATGTTGTAGTTTGCGCCTGGAACTACAGTAATATTGTTTTTATATGCTAGGGCACCACCACCTGCGCCGCCGCCACCAACACAGACGACAGATACAGATGTTACTCCAGCAGGAGCGGTGAATACTTGATCTCTTTCTCCTAAGTCATACCCACCATCGAATAGAAGATAACCATCAACTAGAATACCACAGAAACCAGCATCATAACTTGGATCATCAGTTCTCTGGAAGAATATAGTGTTAAGAGTTCCACTACCAGAAGCAACAGTTTTCCATCCATTAATATGTTGAACGCTGGATCCAGTAGCACTAGTTTGATTTAACCAAGTAGCAGTTACATTATTGTTATCAAGAATTCTAACTTGAGAACTATATGGAATAGGATTTGTAAAAGTCAATAACAATCCACCAACACCCTCAGATCTAAAGTTAGATCCACTGTTTGTAATTGGAAATGTAAAAGCATTTGATTCAGTTTTCAACTGACCAGATGACAGCATGCTAGTGTAATCAGCCTGACTTCTAACAAATAGTTGTTGTCCTTGAGCAGGACCTGAGGCACTAGCAACTTCCTTAGTTTGTGTTCCAAGATTCAATTCTTGGAAATCAGAAATTCTAATAGCAGGACTGCCACTAAATTCTACCAAATCTTTTTCAGGTGCTTGTCTCTTTTTATTTGCAACAGGAGTAGCAAGATCATCAAACACTAACTTGCTTGCGGTGAATGGATATGAAATTAAATCACTCGTATCATTTCTAACAGCACCATCTCGCAACCTCTCTGTAGTATCTGTCAGATTACTGATTGTATATTCTAAAGTTACAGCACTACCATCATCATAATCAAAATCACCTAAACCATTACCAGAACTACTGACTTTACCAAAGTAATACCTATCAGGTGTTCCGCCAACAGGATTATAATTTTGATCTACATATGTCAAGTAATAGAATGATGGGTCTGCATCCAAAGAACCACCATATACTTTCAAAGGAGTAGCAGAGAATTCATCTCCTTTATCTAACTTCCTCCTCCATACAAGGTCACCATTTTTTGAATACTTAGATAACAACAGGTATACCTGAGTTTGATCACCTTGCCACGACAATACAATAGTTTGTTCAGTCTCACCATCAGATCTAATACCAATAGGTCTAACTGAAAGACCACCAAATACATTCGTAGTATTAGTAGTTCCCCTTTGCCAGATAAGATTTCCTTCTCCAGTTAACTTAGCAACCCATTGTCTGGTAGGAGATCCATAAAAACCAGCAACATAAATCTGATCTTTACTATCAATATACAGTTCATCAATACCTACTGGAGCTTCGTATCCAAAATTGTTTCCACCTTGGATATCATAGTGACGTTCAAATGATTTGTCCCACATCACCTGTCCAGTATTCGTATCAATCTTGATAAGGTATCCTTGGGTCCTACCAGTATCAAGAGTACCACCAGCAACTACCTCACCTCTATCATTAACACCAATAGAATTTAAAACAGTATTGTCGTTTCCATCTCCAGTATATACTACCTTTCTCCATACAGGTTGACCAATATCATCATACTTTTCTACAAAAGATTCGCCCTGTTGATTTTCACCACAGACATAGACACAACCAGAATCATCACAATCAACATCCTTGATTATTCCATTACCATAGTAACTTGTCGCCTGCCATTTCTGCAAACCACTAGAACGATACTTAGCAACAAATGGAACAGGACCTGATGCATCAGCAACATATCCAACAGCAGCAATCTCTCCATTGTAATCAAGTTTGATTGCATTAAATCTAATCTCGCCAGCAGGATCAGTGGAAGATGCAGTAACATTCCACTCTTCTGTTGTTGTTGGATTCTCTGGGTCAGTTTCAATATCATAATCTCGTTTACTAATCCATCCGAGATCTTTCGTATTAGAATTTGAATTGTATCCACCAATAATATACTTTTGATCAGAGTAATTGTAGATAATATCTTTAGGTATCCAAGCACCTAAAGGATTGGAAGATTCATCTACCTGTTGGAAAAAATTATTGGCAACAGTGCCCGTCGAACCCAGAAGAAATAAATTTCTGGCGGCGCTACTAAAACTAACTGGCATCTGTTATATCCTCAGCTAAAGTCTGTGTTTCCTTGTCCAAAGACTCTGATTACACCAGAACCGTCTTTGATAATAACGAAAGTGAGAATGTCTGTATTTGATGTAGCAATTGGTGGTGAACCACCAGACCATTCTACGCCGTTGGTAATACTATTACCATCAACAGAACAAGCGTCACCATATGTAGACGCCGTAGAAGCATCAATAATTAGAGTCAATGTGAGTGACTGGTTGTTCGCAAGAACATTACCATCTGGGTCAGCAGTGTTAAATGACCACTCGTTAATAGCAGTGTTCGATGCTGTATTACCACAGATAGTATTTGCTGCAGCAGCAGTCACATTAAGAACATTGCTGTTAATAGTGAATCCACTATTGAAACTACTGAATGATTTCTCTAGAATTCTACCACCAAGAACTGCTGCACCATTAACCTCAAGTGCAGGTGATCCAGCTGGTCCAACTAGAACACCAACTGATGTTAGTGAAGAGTCAACAACTGTTGAACCAAGAGCAGTAGCAGACAGTGCTAACTGGTTACCAATAACAAACTTCTTACCGAATGCAATCTCAAGGTTTTCTGAGAATGTCCAATACTTATCTGTTCTGGTGTGGTCATAAAGGATTGTCTTGTCTCCAGTGCCACCAAGTGATTGATCAGTACCCTTAAGAATAATACCACCACCATTTGCTGCAAGATCAGCAGGACCCTGAGCAACAATTGTTGCTGTTCCACTACCAGTAACTGAGTTGGAAAGTAATGCTTGGTTACCATTGAGAGAAACAATAGTAGTACCACCAGGAACACTGATACCACCAGTGGTAGAGTTAACTTCCATGCCAGGAATCAAACCAGCAGTTGGTGTGATACTGGTGATGGTGGAAGATCCATCAACTGTAATACAAGAGAAGGTTGTGTTAACAACAGCAGCAAGTTCTAGGTTCTTATCGTCAACCTGCATTGTGGTTGAGTTAATACTGACGACAGTACCGTTGACTGTCAATGATCCTTGAATCAAGGCATCGCCATCAACAGTTAGTCCATTGTTAATAGTAACATCGAAAGAGGAATTACCTTTAATCCATGCTTCTGTACCAGAACCAATGACTAACTGCCTGTCACCAGATGGATTGTCTAACTGGTAAGTAACGTTGGTTGAGTTCTCGTTATCTGCTGGTCCAATAATAACATTACCTGTACCAGTAACACCATAACCAGCATAGTGACCAATGGCAACGTTCGCTTCGCCCGCCTGATTACTCTCAAGTGTGTTGTTACCCACTGCGACGTTTTTATCGCCCGAAGTATTCGAGAGCATCGAATCTCGTCCGACCGAAATGTTGTTCGTGCCGACACCATTTTGACTCAGAGCCCTTACACCCACTGCAGTATTCGATGCACCGCTATTACATGTAATGAGTGCTTTGTAGCCGACCGCAGTATTCTGAGATCCCGAAGTGATGTTGTCAAGACATGCAACACCGATTCTAGTATTGGTTCCAACACCACCAGCACCTCTACCAATTGACATTGGATCTGTTTGTGTGCCACGAATTAGGATGTCAGCTTTCTCAAAGTTGGCAGTTGAATTAACTACAAAGTCATCACTGATTCCTGTTCCAAGTGTAGCACTCTTTGTAACTTCAAGATCATGATTGACCAGTGTTGTACCAGTTGCTGCGCCAATAGTAATAGAAGATGCAGCACTGAAAGCAAGGATAGAAGTTGCTTGAGTATTAAAGATCGTAAGACCACTGGATGTAGTGGTCAATCCATTAAGGATATTAGGATTGTCTTGGAAGACAAGTTTAGCAGTACCAGTAGTATCACTAATCAGTGCTCTCAACTGAGTGGAAGTTGTTGAGTTGAATACTGCAAGAGTATCCGAAGTCATTGCTACGTTACCACCCTGTCTGAAGTTGACAGTGATTTCTTGTAAGTTATTATCTGATGTTAGTAGTAGATCTCTCTGTACGTTTAATTCTTTAGCATCTCTGATGGTTAGTGTTGCTGATGCTGCTGATGAAATAGTAACACCATTAATAGTTGTAGCACTAGCAGTTCCTAGATCTGGGTTGGTCATCGTAGGAGACGTTAGAGTCTTATTAGTAAGAGTCTGTGTCTCGTTCTCTGTTACAAATCTGTTGTCAATAGAACCATCAAAGGATCTCCAGTATCCACCACTGTTAAACCACTGCAGTTGTCTGTAACTCTCGATGTTACCATTTGCATCTGCAGTCAGGTTAACCTGAATACCACCATCTGCTGCTTGTAAACTATTTCCCTTTCTCAGTTCAATAATATTATCTTCTACTTGGAGAACACTGGTATTGAAGATCGTTTGTGTACCCTCTACAACCAAGTCACCACCAACAGTGAGTGTTGTTCCGTCGTCTTCTAGAATACTATTTGTAAGTTGTCCGTTACCACTATCCCACTTCATGACAGTGTTGCCAATGAAGTTAGCGTTGTTCTTTAGACTAAATTCGTTTGCTGCTTTTACAATACCACCAGCAGCTGATGCAGATGCACCCGTGTCAGTGTTAACTGAACTAATAGTAATCTCAGTTACACCAGAATTATCTGCTGTACTAATACTAGTAGCACCAGATGCGAGGATTCTGAAATCACCAGATCCTAAGACTTCTGAGTTAGCAGCAACCTTTGTTACTGTATTGGTATCTGTACTATCAATCGAGATAGTGTTGCCTGACTGGGAGACGGTAGTGTTACCGCCACTACCACCAGTGATAGTAACATCACCTGATACCAGAGATCCACTGCCACCACCCTTAACTCTAGTGACAGTATTGACTGACTCGTATGTGATAGTTGGATCACCGTTTGCATCCTGACCCTGTGCCACAGAAGCAGCACCACCAGCAAGGAAAGTAAAATCACCAGAAGCAAAAGACTGACCAGAAGTTGCTCTGACTCTAGTTACAGTATCAGTATCTTGACCAGAGACAGTGATTGTCTGTCCTACCTGAGATACTGTAGTGAAGTTACCAGCGGCGATAGTAACATCACCTGAGACTAAGTTACCACCTGAGGCAGACTGTAGTCTAGTAATAGTATTGTTGTCCTGAACTGTACCAGTCAGAGTAATAGTATCTCCAGATCTAGCAAGTGCAAAGTTAATTGCATTCTCCCCTGATGGTACAGAACTTGCGACTGCAACTGCAAAGTTAATACCAGTAGAAGTACCACCAGGACTGGAGGTAATTAAAATAGTTTTGATTGCGTCGGTACTACCATCTCCAGCAGACATGCTGTACTCAGTGTTATCGTTAGGAGTAACTACTGAACCACCAAGAGGAATAGTAGATCCGTTGATCGTAATACCACTGTTAACAAGAGCACTGTTAGCGATATTGGTAAGAGTATTCAGGTTACCAGATATGGTACAGTTATTGAATACTTTATTTGTTAGTGTTTGAGTCTGGTCTAAGTAAACATCGCCAGGTACACCCCAGAAAACGTTTGTTCCGTCGCTAGTTAAATACTTGCCATTACCAGTGTCACCACCAACAACAATACCATTGTTTGTTAGTTCTAAGTTGTCTCCTGCTACAAGTTCTTCAATCTTTTTTGATGTAGAATTAACAATCAGTGGAAAACGATCAGCCATCTAACCTAACGGATACTAGTGCTCGTGTTTATTTATGTCATCAATTAATATTGATAGTGCCTTGCATGCCACCATGGAACTGACAGACGTAATAAAACGTACCCGATAGACCTTCCGTGTAAACAGTAACATCACCAGATACTGAACCGTTTCTCAACACACCATAGCCACTACCCTGATAAGACTGAAGTTGATTACCTGTTCCTGTAGTGGCAGCAGTCTTAATTAAGAATGGGTGACCAGATACATTCAACTGGAATATAATCTTGTCTCCAGAAGTTATATTGAGAGTTGGATCATTTGCATCAGTGAATGAATTAACCCTATCACTACCATTTAAAACATAATGACTTGCACCTGAATTTGTTACACTAAATGTATGAGTCACTGTACTGCTTGAGGGAGGTTCAGAATATAATCTGAATGCTCTAGGATATCTCATCTCTCCTTTTCTTCTACCATACACCTCAGAAGTATAACCAACAAATGGTCTTGGAGACTGAGCTAGGAGATACTTATTTGGACTATTCTTTCTAGCAGTGTTATCACCAAAGGTTCCACCATTAATATCAAAGGTCATGTCACCTTCTTTACAGAACTTATCTGTGTATGCGTATGCTTGTTCTTGGTTGAATCTTAGTTTACCTGTTGCCAAGCATGCAATAACACCACACACTTGAGGTGATGCCATACTAGTTCCTTGGATAGGATAGAAGAAGTTACCAGATCCCTGACTGTACTTATTATCATTCAAACCACCACTGTTTCCATAGGCGGAAAGAATGTTATCGCCAGGTGAGAACAACGTAACGCCAGGACCAAAGTTACTATAGGTGGACTTTCTAAAGTCTGCTTGCTTGTTCAATGCACCAGTAATGATTCCACCAGCATCAGGAGTGTTAGGCCATCCACCTCTATTATAATAGAAAGTTCCAACACCATTGACATTCATAACATTATCCCAATCGGGATCTTCTGGTTCTGCTACTAAAAGATTATCATTGCCAGCAGATCCTACTATAATAATACCTTCTTCAATAGCATCCTGAACATCAGCAGCAACTGCTGCACTGTATGATGGGTAGTCTGCTAAGTTAAATCTAACACCAAAGTCATCTTCCACACCATTCTGATTCCAACCAGATGGTCCTGGATTACCACTATTATAAGTTACACCTCTAAATGTTACCGAGTTTAGATCACCGAACTGGAGGTTCTGTTCGTTAGGCATGTATCTAATGCCACTGTAACTATGATTAGTGACCGTAGGATTCTTCCTACCAGTTTCATTATTGATACCTTTTGTTCTATGGAATGCTCTGAGGTAATCAAAGATCAATAGAATACCAATTTGCTGTCCACTTTGCCATGCTGCAGTCACAGCAATGTTGTAGATGTTCGCCTCATTTGCCCATCCATAGTGCTGACCAGCAACCGTACCACACACATGGTTACCATGGAATCTAGATAGAGATCCATTCTGGTGATACTGAATAGTACCTGTTGGTTCTGTTTGTCCATCATCATCAATACTATTGACAAGAGTATTCAACTCATTGAACCATTGGTATTGAACGAATCTGGTGCTACCCTTAGAAGGACTGTACCACTCCTCACTATCATAAGAGATAGGATCATCAACAATAACAACGTCTACATGTCTTCCGTTATTGAATACTTGAACGTCATCATTCGTTTGTTCGTAACCCCATCCTTGGTTGATAGGTCCGAATGCACCTTTACCACGTTGAGCATCAGTTCCAGCACAGTGAATGTGTCCCCACTGTAAATCATTAGAAGATACAGTTGATGGTCCTTGAGTATCTGCCTTCCAGAAGTTACCACTCTTACCGTATGGTTCTCTGTTAATAACGTTTGGTTTAATTACGAAATCATCTACAGCTTCTACACCCCATACCCTTGGATCTTCACGTAGTTCTGCTGCTTGTGCTTCAGTTAGGTGATAGTTTGTATTTCTACTGATAGGTCTCTTCTTAGATAGGCGGATATTCTTTCCCGCCATATCAGCATAAAAATTTGGTAAGTCCTCTCTACGATGTAGAGTAACGATGTATACTTTGGTTGACATATCAAGCCTCTAGTCCAACAACAGTTACAGATACCTGCAAGTTTACCGTACTACCACTCTTGTTTACTGCTTTGATGTAAATGATATTGTTTTGTGTGTCACTATATCCAATTGGTGCTGGCGTGAGTTTCTGAGTAGAAGAAGCAGTGGTGATTACTTCTGCAATAACACCATCGCCAGGAGTTGGGTCTGTTTGTTCACCTCTATTTGCATCGTTTGTTCTGCTGTTGGTATCTGTGTAGACCGTTACCCATGCAGCATGTGAGGTTTCAATTTTCAACAACGAATATGTATTTGGAGCACCATTAATTGACAAGTTATATGAACTACCATCAGAAGCACTTGGTTGTGTCACAGACAATGACATTCGTCTGCCTACATTAGAATTAACCCAGTTGCTACCGTTGTAACCAATAGTCTGACCAGGCCAAATACCACCAGAGAAGGAAACATCACCAATGTCATCGATGTTAGCAATACTAGCAGAAGAACCACTGATACTAATATTATAAGTTCCAGACAGTCTATCTACTGGCAATGTACCAGCATTCTGGTTGCTAGAATTTTGGTAATAAGAACCCTCTTGACCGTCAAGTTTGTCAGCATCTAGTCCACTACCAGAACCTGGCGATAGATTTTCCCACTTGAGATTAGGTCCGTTCCAGTATAGAAGATCACCTGCACTAGGGATAGCAGTGTTAACATCAGTGTGGTTGTTGAGAACACCCACTGATGTCAAGTAACTACTCAAATCTGGTGGTGTATATGTAAACACACCGTTATTACTATTATAAGTTAATGCAGTAGTTCCTGCGCTAGCAGTAGTAGCACTAAAAACAGTTCGATCAGTAGCAGTAGCACCAGATCCAGCAGCGTTCCAACTTTCACCATTCCACGAATAAGTAATACCCGCTACCGTATAAGTAAAAGTTCCGTCAGTTGCCTGCCCTGCTGTTGAGGGAAAATTAATTGCCATTGGTTAAGATGCTCCTTCCGTATTATTTATTTCAGAGACCCATAATATATTCTTTGAACTCACCAAAGCTACTAGCGTTAGATAGTAGTTCCTTCAGTTTTCCGATAGTGATCACAGGATCAGAACCCCATGACAACTCACCACCATAGAATGATAATGCCTTTCCACTCTCTGTATGAATAGATCCATCATTGACATACAAGTCTCTAATTTTGTATGAAGCATTACCAATGTCATAGGTATCATTAGCAGCAGGAAGTAGGTGTCCAGCAGCAGTAATTCTCCAACGAAGTCCTACATTTCCACCAAGATCAGTAGAGAATTCAATGGCATTATCATTAGTAGTAGTCAATCCTGTTGTTGAGATTAGATTACCACCATTAGATAGGTTTGTTGGTGATAGTGGTGGTGATGCATCAACCCACTGGAAACTATCAGTGTCATTATAGTAGATCTTCAGGCGACCTTTGTCAGATTCCCACCAAAGATCACCAAATGATGGTGAGCCTGGCGCAGTATCTGAGATGGTTACATTAGCACCACCACTGCCACCAGTGGCTTGTTGCCAAGTAGCATTTCCTGCACCATCACTGGTAAGAACATAACCAGCAGTTCCGTTATTGTTTGGGAACTGTAGCGTACCAACTTTCAAACCATTGGTTTCTAGTACACCATTGACTTCAACACCCTGTGCTGTGGTTTCAAGTTTTCTATTATCTTGATAGAACAACCATGCTTGACCATCTCCAGTGAATTGTGCAGTAGTTCCTGCTCCATTACCACCACTTGAGAATCTGATGTTACCAACAAATCCACCACCAGCATTACACTGGAACTCCAAGTCATTGCTGCCAGTAGTTTCAATTCTAAATGCCAATGAACGAGGTTCAAAACTAGCAATAGTAGTTCCTTGATACTGGAAATCAAGAGCAGAGGTTTCAGTTGCCTGACCGAGTGTAATTTTATTGGTTGTACTTGCACCCCTACCAGTTACACTAGCAAGAGTGTCTGTTTCTGCCTGAATATATCCTGCTGCACCATGATCACCCCATCCATATGCAGTGTTCCAATTTGTTTTGTCAGTTGTTGTTGCAATCAGGTAACCCATACTAGCATGATTACCCCATGCATATGCCTGATTCCAGTTGTTAATGTTCTGCTGGATAATATTCGATGCTACGTGTGCATTGAATACAGGATCAGTTTCACTGGTAAGGTATCCTGCTTGTGCATGATCACCCCAACCAAATGCTGTGTCATAATTACTGAGATCTGGTGGAGTATATGAGAATACACCGTTAGCAGGGTTATATGTAAGTGCATTAGTTCCTGCTGTTAGTGTAGCAACAGAGAAGTCTGCTAGTGATAGTCCAGCACCAGATCCTTGGAGGTCATTAGCAGCTTCCCACTTGCTATTTGCAGCAACCCACTTAAGAACTTGACCATCCTGAGGTGCAATACTGAGATCAACATCAGCAAGATCATTTACTGTTAGATCAGTAGTTCCAGAGACATAAAGATCTCCTACCTGTACACCACTACCAGTAACACTCAGTTTAGTTGAGTCATTATACTGTAAGTATACGCCGCCAGGATCACCATCTCTACCAGCATTTACGAATAGTGATGACGTTGATTCAACGTAGAAATTATCTGTAGTATTTACGTGAGAAATATATGACTTACTAGTGTTATTGTCGTGCCTAATAGTAAGGTCATTTAACGTACCAGTGGTGAAGTTAAGTGATCTGATACCACCGTTAGCAATGATTTGCTGAGTTGTAGTATTACCTCTAGTCGTTACTTGCTGAAGAGTATCAGTGGTAGATGTGAGGTATCCTGCTTGTGCGTGATCACCCCATCCATATGCAGTGTTCCACTGACCAGCATTTGCAACAGCACTACTGACATCTCCAGTTGTTGCATACCCAGCAGCAGCATGATTACCCCATGCATATGCAGTATCCCAGTTACCAGAGTTTGCTACTGCATTGTTGAGAGCAGTTGTCGTAGCAAAAGAAGTAAGATCTGGTGGAGTGAAATCAAACTGACCGTTTGCTTGGTTGTAAGTTAAGTTTCCACTACCACTTCCGTTACCCACAACAACAGATGGTTGTGGTGGAATGATAGGTTTGTTTAAGATTGATGCAATACCACCAACAGCGTTCCAATCTGATCTAACCTGAGCAGCAGGGATGACTGGAAGATTACTAAGACTATTGTAGTCTCTATCAAATGCATCTACCCACTCGATAGAGTTACCAGTAGAGGCGAGCAGTTGTCCATTAGAACCAGAAGTTCCTGCTGCTTGTAGTGGTTTACCAGCGGGGATGTTTACACCCTCTTTTACCTCAACAGGTGAATTGTCACCATAATTGGCAATTTGGTTTGCAAGAATTTTTGACATACTTCTAGTCCTGAAGACATTATTTCTAAGCTAGAAGTATTTATTAAATACGATTAGACATAAAAAAAGGGGGTGGTCAAACCCCCTAGGCACATGCACGCCACTTGTTTTATTATTTAAGTTGCTAAACAAGAAAACAACCACACGGAAGGGGTCATTTGGATCCACCACTTGCTTTTTAACTAGAAGCAAGAAACTAGGCGGGAGAGAGATCCCATCCGCACCACTTGTTCTTATGGAAAAACAAGAAACCCGAGGGGTCGTTGAACCCATCCCGACCAGAGCAAGTTTTAAGTCTTTTCGGGACTAGTATAAGTCAAACCCATCTTACTTCCAAAGGAACCTGTCGGAAAGGTATTAAAAGAAAGACTGTATCTATCGATACCAGTATTCATCGGAACACAATGGGGAATATAACTAGGAAACAACACTAACACTCTCGGTTGTGAGGGATACTCATACGATGAGTTAGTATATTCATTAAACGGTTGCTTATTATCTTTTTTGAATTCTAAGTGGAACGCATCGTTTCTGGTATTTAAGAATTTAATTGGCGCTACAGTTTTGCCACTGGATTGCAGAAAAAATACTCCACTTAGAACGCTGTTAGGGTGATAGTGATAGTGGTGTTCTTGTCCTATTTGGTTTCTGTTTACCCAAGACTGTGTGACATGGAGTTTCTGATCTGTAATGAAGATTTTATCAGCGTACTCTTTAACACAGTCTTCGATAAACTCATTGAGATTACGAAGAATATTATTTTTGAGAACAAATGTGTCTACTGACTTACTATTGTCTTGACACTTTCTAGTGTTAGTTCTAAATTGTAATCCCTTTATATAGTTGACGACAGCATCAAAATCATCGTGTGGGTAGTATGCTGTCATCAACGGTGGGACCGAGAACATCACACTAAAGTTGTTCTCGTATTTCAAGACAGATCTAGATCGATGTTACTATAGTCAGATGATGCAGCAGTAGGGAAACTGATAACATCAGGAGAACCAGTGGCAATATTAACATTACCAAGTTTGTTGATGTCCAAGTAATCAGAACTGAGTTCAAAATTATATTTCTTGGACTGGCGTGAAGACAGACGCTTCACAGACTTAAGTAGATCAAATAGATCTGACAGATTACCGTCGTTTTTTTCGTTGAGACTAACGACTAGTGCCTGACGAAGAGATTCTTCGGCACTTTCAAGATGTGATTGAATTGACATGGTTGTTTTTTGCAGAATCGAATTTGCGGTAAGCACCGACTTCAGGGTCAGGGTCCAACCACTTAGTGTACTCAGGGTCCTCAAGACAGATGTCTAGTTGCATCTGGTTATCGAGGAAGTACATATCAAAGTACCGCTTTTTCCACTCGTGGTACTTTTGAATACGATAGTCTGGCATACCGTTGATGTCAAGGGTGCCACACTGTACGTATCTGTACGGGAATCTTTCAAAGATTAGAGTTGGTTTCATGGGTTGTGTCTGACCTGTCAATTGTAGCATGGTCTCTGTGCTTTGGCAACTGGCGAGAGCACCAGAATGCCATGGCAATCAGAGCAAAATAGAAGATCGTGTCATCGATCATCACTAAGAAGAATATAACACTTCCACCATACTTCAACCAGTCTGGAATGGACAGTTTCCCAATTGCACTACGGATAGGCAACTCGAAAATAAAATAGAGAGGTGCTGTTAATGTAACAACAAACTCACTGTACGGCACCACAAAGTACAGTGAGAGAATAATAAAGATAGGAAAGTAATGTCTTTCTGGAATCTTAGCAAGTAACTTAAGAACCTTCTTCATGATTAGAATACATTTCAGTTAAGTCATCAACTTCAGCAACAGCAGTAGCTGCTGCTTCATACTCACCAGCAGGGACAGCAACTACTGCCCTCCCATCTGGTTGTCTAATAATAAATGTTTCACCTGCTTCGATACGATCCATGTAATTATCGAAGTCTTTCTCGAAATCAGCAAACGCAACTTCAATCATGGCACACAGCAAATTTTGTTCTCTTGTAAATATTTGATCGCTTCCTTACAACCACCCAATTTCTTGTCATTTAATACAATCTGTGGGAAAGTTGTACCTTCACCAAACTCAGCAATAAACTGTTCTCTGGTGAAGTTTTTATCTAGTTCATAAACGACATGTTTTAAGTCTTCATATTCAGCAATTGCGATAAATTTTTCGCAATGGGGACATCCCCTCTTAGAATATACAGTAAATGTCATTGACTAGGCATCTCCTTAAAATCGTTGTTGAAAATTTCCAACCCCTCACGGGTCAGCACACTATTATACATCTTATCGAACGTGCTTGGAGGCAGTGTTACAATGTCAGCACCGTAAAGAAGGCACCTAGAGACGTGGTGAGCATCACGCAGTGACGCTGCAAGAACCTTAGTCGCTACACCATGCTGTCGATAGAGTCCTGAGATAGCACGAACCAGTTCAACACCACTCATTGAGTTGTCATTCATACGACCAACAAAAGGAGAGATGTAAGTTGCACCAGACAGACCTGCCATGACTGCTTGAGCAGCAGAGAAGCATAGTGTTACGTTAGTTGGAACACCATTGTCTGCACAGTGAGTAACAAACTTAAGACCTTCCACAGTGCATGGCACTTTCAGTGTGACTGAAGGATGACCGATGCAAGCAAATTCCCCCATGTCACGCATGAAGTCTTCTTTTGTTTGTCCATTTAGTTCTAGTGACAGAGATTCAATCTCTGGGAACTCTTCAATAATTGCGATAGCAAGATCTCTGTAATTGCCACCTACTTTACGAACGAGAGTTGGGTTAGTAGTTACACCAGTAATAATACCAGTGTCCCAACGCTTTCTGATCTCGTTAATGTCTGCTGTATCTAGAAAAATTTGCATGATTAATTGTTGGAGTATTATATAGTCCAAGTCGGGGCGACAGGATTTGAACCTGCGACATCTCGCTCCCAAAGCGAGTGCTCTACCAAACTGAGCTACACCCCGACGAACGGAAAGGGTGGGATTTGAACCCACGGAAGCTGTTAACTTCGCTGGTTTTCAAGACCAGTGCCATAAACCACTCGACCACCTTTCCTTGATTCCATGTAAAGGAATTGACCTTCTGTATTATAAAACAACTTGTGTTCGTTTGTCAAGACGTAGTAACCGTCTATCACTAGACCATCGTCTGTCCACCCATACGCTACGACTTTCTCGCATGCACCGTTAATAGTAAAACATTTGTCAGTGTGTAGATAACTTTCGTAGCGAGCATCCAGATTAATCATTACCTCTCCTCAAAATCAAGTTTACGGACACGTCTTTTCTTACGTGCCTCTTGGTATTTTAGGTCATCTTGTGTTAGAATTCCGTTATATTTAATCTTCTTATTATAATTCATTAGAACGACTTGACCAATATCAATCGCTCCTACATGATCATCAAGAACTCTCATTTGATTAGGGCAACCACAGAACTGAATTTTACTAGTGCTTCTTAGTTGGGTGCCACACTGTGTGCATTTTGCCGTTAACATTGTACAGCATTTAACCTCGTATGGGTGATGGGAGATACAAGGATCGAACTTGTGACCTTTTCCGTGTAAAGGAACTGCTCTACCGCTGAGCTAATCTCCCAATGTCGGCAAGAGGACTTGAACCTCCACGCCATAAAGACAATAGAACCTAAATCTATCGCGTCTACCAATTCCGCCATGCCGACAAGGCGACTCAGGTTGGGGTCGAACCAACGACCGACTGCTTAGAAGGCAGTTGCTCTATCCACTGAGCTACTGAGTCAAAAAAGGTCAGGTGAACTGACCGTAACCAGTACCAGACATCCAACCGCCTGGTCCTGAGTGAAAGTTTTCAGAACCACCGCCCAACTCTGGAAGAGGGTCGAGTTGGGTAGTGGTTTTGCCTCCTTTCGTAGCAATATTATACAGCACTTCGTGTATATTTTCAACCTCCTTAACAGGAAGTTTATCTTCTGACTGAGGAATCAGAATGTTCTCTGATTCCAATTGTTCACGCATCGCTTTGTACTCTACTTGAGAGTCTGACAGAGGTGCGGGACCAAACCAAGGGTCATCCTTCAAATACTTAGGTGCAGGTACACCAGTATAGGGTTTGACAAGTTTTTTAATTGCTCTGAGAATCATGACCAAATCATTTTCTTGACATAATCGTAGGAATAGATCTCTCTATTTCCCTTGATACCCCATCCTAACCAATAAAAGGCAGGAACCATGTACTGACGGACAGTTTGTCCACTGCCCTCAAACATAGGTAGATAGCGTTGGAATGTGCTCTCGTTAATCATGTAACGAGTCTGACCTTCCAAACTGCTGGGGTCACAATCATATTTATTACAAAATTTTCCGAGGTTATTATAACGATTAATAGAAGTCCACTGGATCAAACCATAACCACCAGTGTGACAGTTTTCATATGTCACCCTAGCACCACCCTCACAGATGTTAGCAGTGAACCTGCTCTCCTGTTGGATGTTGCCCATGATAGTGGCAAGAGCATTTCTGTCAGTAATACGAGTGTTCTCTTGAAGTTCTTCAAGAACATACTGTTCTTCTGGTGTGCAGTCAGGGCACTTCCAAGATGCTTCGTATGGGATTACGGGGAGTGGTTGGATTTCGGGTGCTTCTACCTTCTCAGGAGCAGGAACTGGGTTCCAGAACCCTAAGGTAAGGGCGGCTGAAGCAAGCAAAGTCTTAGTGATCAAAGTAATCTTTCCTGTAATAGCGTCCGAGGATGTTTGAATTATAGTACGCAGG
>CEOC01029775.1_pt1 | contig 20218 bp, 22 predicted proteins | sample 356191 | NCBI WGS metagenome assembly CEOC01 (sample SAMEA2619952, study PRJEB7988) | marine metagenome | biome: marine biome (ENVO:00000447); feature: deep chlorophyll maximum layer (ENVO:xxxxxxxx); material: "saline water (ENVO:00002010), including plankton (ENVO:xxxxxxxx)" | depth 17 m
TCATCTAAAAATTTTTTAAGTCTCTTTAAAAAATCTTGATTACTTTCGCCATTAGGAATTCTAAATGTCATTATGTTATCCTCCCACTCTTTAACTAGTTCTTTTGAAATTTTGTTTTTAGGTTTCATCTCCCAATCTCCAAGATCAAGTTCTTTTAATTTTTCATCAAAAAAAATATCTTTTGATATACCTTGAGCTAACTTGACACATCTTTTTAATGTACTTGAAAAAATTTTTATTTTATCTAAGTTTCCTATTTCTTTTTTTAACTTTATCTTTATGTTTTTGAGCTCTTTCTGAAAATTTTTTGAAACATCTATATCTGTTTGGCCATAAAAAATATCTTTTCCGATGTTAAGTGATGTATGTCTTAGAAAAAAAAAATTCATAAATATCTTATTTCAAAATTTTTATATTGTAGAAAGGGTAACTTTTTGAGATCAATAGTCTTTACATTAGAAAAGATAGGTCCTACGTAACATTCCTCTATAAATTTATCAATGTTATTTTTTTCGCCTGATACAATAAACTCCACAGATTTGTCATTACAATTCATTACCCAACCATTTAACCTATGCTTTTTTGCTGTTTTTTTTGTCCAAGCTCTATAACCCACTCCTTGAACTCTTCCAAAAATTTTTCCAAACATATTATAATTTTCATTTTTCATCTAAATCCCTGTAATCTGCCTCAATAATGTTCTCGTCTTTATTTTTTCTTACATCATTATTTTTATTAGAACCTTTTTTAATAATTAAATTATACCAGACATAACCTCTTAAAGGTTTCACTAACATAATAATTCCAAGTAAATCAGTTACGAAACCTGGGATTATCAATAAAAATCCAGCTAATTTCTTAAATAACCACTCGTTAGGTTCATTTATTAACTTTTCAATTTGTCTTAAGTTTAACTCTGACCTAATTAAAAAAATTCCAATAAACCCTGTAAGAAGAATTAAAGAAACAACAATCCAAAAACCTAAAAAATCACCAAGTAAAATAAAAAATAGGATCTCAAAAATGGGAATTAGTAAAACAAATTTATAGTTCATTTTTAAATAACATTTGAAATATACAGTTTATATTATTAAATTACTAACTCTTATGCCAGAATACTTAATTATTTTAGTGAAATTTCTTATTCCATTTCTTTTAGGCGGCCTTATCTTTTTTTCAGCGCTTGTCGCTCCTAATGTTTTTAAGAATTTAGATGAAAAAAATGCAAGGCTTTTTCTAAGAGGAATTTTTCCAAAACTTTATTTATATTCCGGGACATTTAGCCTTTTAATTTCATTAACTCTTCTTGTAATCAATACTTTTCTGTCATTTATTTTTTTTATCATAACTCTTGGCTATTTCTATTCTAGGCAATTCTTAATGATCAAAATAAACGAAGCATCTGACCAAAATAATCAGAGAGAATTTAAAAAATTGCATAGATTTAGTGTTTTGATTTTTATAACGCAAATCTTACTAATGATCTTAGTTTTTATAGTTATTTAATTTTCAGATACCATTTTAAGTAAATCAAAGCATACATAATCATGACTATATGCTTTTCCTGAAATTATCTTGAATGGCTTGTCAGGCTCACCCAGATTAGAAATGACCAATTTCGCATTTTTAAAATCTTCATCAAGAGTCAGCCTTGATGGTGTAATAATTGTTTTAACTTTTGCATTATTTGATGATTCTAATCCACGTGGTGAATCTTCAATAGCAATACACGCCTCTGAAGGAAGCTGAAGTTTTTGTAATGCCCATTCATAAATTTCTGGTGAAGGTTTTTTTAGTTTAGTGCAATCACCATGAGCAACTAAATCAAACATTTTATATGGGTCAATATTAAATCCTTTAGTGAACAAATTAATTAAGTTCACTTCTGATGTTGAAGAAACTAAAGCAATGCTAATATTTTTTTTTTTTAATTCTTCAATTAATCTAAAGACTCCAGGCCTAGCAGTTATTTTAGAATCATTAATATAGTCTTCATAAATTTCGTTTTTTACTTTGTGAATTGAATCAACATAATTAGATAGGTTCTTATACTCCAACATTTCGGGCCAAGCCTTTTTTAAGTGAAACATTATTCTCTCTTTACCTCCACCAATATTTATCAATTCTTTGTAAATAGGCTCATCCCAGAACCAATCTAAACTAAATTCCTTAAATGATTCATTGAACGATTTTCTGTGAAATTCTTCGGTTTCAGCAATTGTTCCGTCAACATCGAAAAAAACAGCACTAAGTTCCATGTTTTATTCTTTCTATTATTTTTGATGTTGATTTACCCTGAATACACTTTATCAAAACTACTTTACCTCCCCACCTTTCAATTTCTTTTGCCCCTACCACTTGTGATATTTTATAATCATCACCTTTAAAAAGAAATTGTGGTTTAATTTTTTTTATAATATTAAGTGGGGTCTTTTCATCAAATATTATAATTCTATCAATAAAATTATAGTGTGCCAAAATTTCTGATCTTTCGCTTTGGCCAATAATGGGACGAGAAAGTCCTTTTATTTTTTTTACAGAGGAATCACTATTTAATGCCAATATAAAGAAGTCGCACTTTTCGCTAGACTTTTTAAGATAGTCTATATGACCTTGATGAATAAGATCAAAACAACCATTGGTAAAACCAATTCTTTTATATTTATTACTTCTAATCTGTTCTATCAATTCATTTAATTGACAAATTTTTGAATTTTCCTTACTTCTATTTTTAATTTCTTGTCTTAAAACTGTTGTGGTTCCAAATCTGCCAACTGCTATTCCAGCTGCCTCATTCGCCTGTTTTACTGAGTCAATTAAGCTTAGCTTTCTTACAATTCCTGATGCTATGTATGATACAACAGTATCACCTGCTCCAGACACATCAAAAACCTCTTTCGCTCTTGATGGTAAATGAAGTGTTTGAGAGTTTTTATTTACTAATGTTATGCCCTCTGAGCTTCGTGTAGTAATGACTGTATTGAAGCCGTATAATTTGATAATTTTTTTTGATAGTTTTTCTACAGATTTGTCACCTGCTTTTGAATCTGGTTCCGTCGCTTCAAATAATTCTTTTTGATTTGGAGTAATTATATTAGCATTTGCGTAAATACTAAAATCTTTATCTTTAGGGTCAACAATCACAATCTTTTTACTGGTTTTGCATTTTCGAATTATTTTCGTCAATAAACTTTTAGTAAGCATTCCCTTTTTGTAGTCTGAAATTACAACAACATTTACATATTTTAATTTTTTTAAAAACTTTTTAAAAATAGTGTCTTCAATCTTATTTGATATATCTTCCTTAGATTCATTATCTACTCTTAAAATTTGCTGATTGCCTGATACAAATCTTTCTTTTTTAGTTGTACATCTTTTTTTATCTACAACTAAGTCGAATGTCAGATCTTTAGTTTTTTTACAAAGTTTTTTCAATAGTTTTGCATTATTGTCATTTCCTACCACAGAAATTAAATGACATTTATTTCCTGCTGCCGTAATGTTTCTTGCCACATTTCCACTTCCACCTAAATCTTTTTTATTGTTGTTCTCCACTTTAAGAACTGGTATTGGTGCCTCTGGAGAAATTCTTTCAACCAATCCCTCACAATAAGTATCCAAAATTATATCCCCTAAACAAAGAATTTGATCAGAGTACTGCATTTTATTTTTCTCCCTCCAATAATTTCTCGAAGTATTCTATTGTTTTTTTCAAGCCTTCTTCTCTTTGAAATTTTGGGTTCCATCCAAGCGCTTTCTTAGCTAAATCAATGTCTGGGCATCTTTGCTTTGGGTCATCGATAGGTAGTTCTTTGTTTATAATTTTTGATTTACTTCCAACCATCTCGATAATTTCTTTAGCTAGTTGTATTATACTAATTTCAACAGGATTTCCTAAATTAACCGGACCTGGAAAACTTTTTTTTTCCATTGTCAATAAAATACCCTCTACTAAATCATCAACGTAACAAAAAGATCGTGTTTGTTCTCCATCTCCATAGACAGTTATATTCTTGTTAGTTAGGGCCTGTATAATGAAATTTGAAACTACTCTACCATCATTTTTTTGCATCCTTGGTCCATATGTATTAAAAATTCTCACAACCTTCACATTAACATTATGCTGCCTTTTATAATCCCAAAATAAAGTTTCAGCACATCTTTTTCCCTCATCATAGCAAGCTCTTGGACCATTTATACTTACAGCACCTTTGTATTGTTCTGTTTGAGGATGAATTTCAGGATCACCATAAATTTCTGATGTGGACGCTTGAATGATTTTAGCTTTAGTTCTCTTTGCTAAACCTAACATGTTAATTGCGCCATGAACACATGTCTTAATTGTTTGAACCGGATCATTTTGATAATGAACTGGAGAGGCAGGACAAGCAAAATTAAATATTTCATCTACTTCTAAATAAATTGGAAAAGTTATATCATGCCGAATTAGTTCAAAGTTTTTATTGTTAAGTATGTCCACAAGATTGTCTTTATTACCTGTATAAAAATTATCGCAACAAATTACATAATTTCCTTTATTGACCAATTTTTCGCAGAGATAAGAACCAATAAATCCAGCACCACCAGTAACCAAAATTCTTTTATTCATATACTATTACCTTAAATTAATTTCAATTTTTGTCATTCCTTCATTTTTTACAAAAAAAGAAGCTTCTTCAAAAGAGGGAGGTCCAAAATAAACCGGTGCATTATTACTAAAACCATATTTTTCTTGGGGGATTGCAAAAAAAGTGTCAAATTGGTTATTGGAGTTTTGGTCGTGATAAATCGCAACTGCATAATATGATTCTTTAAGGTTTTCAATTAAAACTCCATGCTCAACTACATCCTTAGCATTTTTTTTAAAACCGATTCTCTTTCCTTCATTCTCAGGAAAAAAATCTGGGTCATCATATAATGCAAAGTGTATATGTCCAACTTTTTCCTCAATATTTTTTACAACTATAAAAATTTGCCCAGCACTTAATTTAGAGAAAAAGAAAAAAAACAATGCTAGAATTATGATGTTTATTTTCATATTTTTTAATTTTATGTTAATTATAATTTAAATATATTTAAATTAAACTATTTAATAAATGCTAAAAACTTTTAGATTTATAATTCTTCTTTTTGCTTTTTCAATCCCGCTTTCCGTTTTAGCTATAAACGAAAAAAAACTCACAGTTGTAAATTTGATTGAATCATCAGAGGATACTTTAAAAATATTAGATCAAAACAGCAACATCAAAAACTTTCAAAAATATTTATCAAAATCTAGAGCCATTTTAATTTTTCCTGAAGTATATGAGGGGGGGTTTATTTTTGGAGCTAAAGGCGGAAATGGAATCTTATTAATTAAAAAAGGGAAAAAATTCACAGGGCCTTTTTTTTACTCATTAGGTGGTTTAAGTATAGGTCTTCAAGTCGGAGCTAAATCAGGTAGAGTTATAATGACAGTTATGACGCATAGGGGATTAAAATCAATTCTGAAGGAAAGGGTAAAGCTTGGGGTAGATGTAGATGCCGTAGTTGTAACAGATGGAATTGGTTATTCAGCTGAAAGTACCCCAAGACTAGCAGATGTTTATTCATTTTCTGACAATGATGGTTTATTCGTTGGAACTTCAATTGAAGGCTCATACCTTCAACCTCGCAATGATTTAAATAAAGTAGTTCATAGAAAAAACCTAGACCCAGACGAAATTATTAAACACCAGAATTTTAACAAAGAGGCTGATGATTTGACAAAAATAATTTTACGAATTATTAAGGATGTTAAAAAATAATAATAAAATTGCTATAGTTCTTTGTGGTCATGGATCATCATTCAACTTGTATATACAAGATTTTAAAAAAAATCATAAAATAATTGAAAAACAAATAAACACCAATTGTTACATTTGCTTCATTGAAAAAAATGAACCAAATATAGAAAATTGTCTTCAGTTAATTAAAAAAAAAGGAATTAAACAAGTTATTTTTTTTCCTTTTTTACTATTTAATGGAAAACATTTTGAACATGATATCAAATCTAAAATTGAAGAGCTATCAAAGAACTTAAGCCTTAAAATTAAATTAATAGAAAAAATTTCATTAACTAAAGAGGTTATGCCAATAATAGAAAAAAAAATTTCAAAAATAATAATAAAAAATAAAACCAATATTCTAGCCACATTCTGCTCGGGAAGTAAAAACCCAAAGGTAAGGTCTGAACAAAAAAAGTATACGAAAGCAATAGCAAAAAATCTAAATATTGAAAAAGCTTATTCATATTTTGTAGGCGAAGAAACTAAATTTATAGAAGAAATTAAAAACCTAAAAAATGAAAATTATTTTTTGATAATTCAACCAATTTTTCTATTTAAAGGTTATTTGCAAAATACGAATATGAGTTTTTTTAATAAATTAAAAATTAAAAACCATCATATATTAAATACCCTGATGACAAGTAACGATATTCAAAATTTAGTCGTAAAAAAACTAAAAAGTACTTCTCATATCGTTAATTAATTTTTTTAAATAATTGTTTCTTGAGTTTTCAACATAATCAAAAATATTTTTTCCACTGTAATCAGTTATTTCCAAATCTAGACTATCTTTGTAGTCAATGCTAATAAGTAGCTTAACTGCATCGATATTTATATTTTCAATTGCATGCATCATTGGTGTCATTCCTATACTATCTTGAAAGTTGACATCAGCCTCAGCTTCTAGAATTCTATCCAATAACTTTGACTTTTTACTCTTAATGTAAAAAGTCAAAGGTGAGGTTTTTTGTAAAATTTGGTGATTGATATCTGCATCATTTTTTAAAAGAAGGTCAAACATCTTTTCGTCATCATTTCTTAAAGCATAAGCAAGTGGAGTCATATCTTCACCATCTTGAATATTTGTAGTAACGCCCCTTTCGATCATTTCAATAACTTTTTCATAATTAGATTTTTTAACGGCTGTAAAAAGAACCGCCTCAACAAAAATATCGCTATCATCAACAGCAAGTGAATATTGACAGAATAGAACAAAGAAGAGAAGAACTGAAAATTTTTTAATGTTTTTTTTTTTCATAAAAGTTTATTGTAAAGATGAATGATTACATACTCTCCAAAAAAAATCTATATCGTTGGATCAAATCCTAATGATTTCTATGATTTAACTATTGAAGCAATAAACATTTTATCGGAATCTAATTTAATTATATGCTCGAAAAAGTTTGACTCGAAATATAGTGAGGTTTTTAAGAAAAGTAAAAAAAAAATTTTTTTTGAAGAGGATTTGGTGCAATCCAAAAGAATGTTACCAAAAGTAATTCATAATCTTTTTGAAACTTACAACCCTATTTCTCATTTGATAATTGGAGATCCTTTTTTATTTTTTGACAATAGTGAAGAAACATACTTTAAAAAAAAAAATATACTAGTAGAAAAGATTCTTGGAATTCCAGAAATAATAATTTGGATGAACAAAAAAAAATTGTTTTTAACAAATAGAAATAAAAATTCATCAGTTAGTTTTTTTTATCCCAAGACAAAATATGACTGTAACAAACTTCTAAAAGTTAAAAAATTTGAAAAATTAATTATTAAGATTTCTGTAGAATCAGTCCTTCAAAATATAAAAGAAATTTTATTAAAAAAACTAGACAAAAATTTTAAATATAAGGCTTTTGCTAATGCAAAAGAAATAAAAATTAACAGCAGCTTAAAACTAGACAAATCAATCAATGATGTTTATATAATTTTAGAAAATGCCTAACTTTAAGTCTTTATTAAAAAAAAATTTGATTATGATGACCATACTGGTTTTTTTTATACTAGTGGTCATTTTTTTTATAAATTTATTGTATGACAAAAAAAAACCAAATTTAACGTTGGGTGGGAGCTTTATTTTGACAGACCAAAATGGTAAAACCTTTGATTCTAAAAAGGTAAATAAAAAAAAACTTTTATACTTTGGTTATACCTATTGTCCAGATATTTGTCCTTTTGATTTATTGAAAATATCAAAAATTTTTGAGAATAAACCAAAACTTAAAAATGAAATAAAGCCTTTATTTATTACCGTAGACCCAGAAAGAGATACAACTAAAAAACTTAAAGTTTTCATGGAAAACTTTGATCAATCAATTACCGCTCTTACAGGTACCGAAGACGAAATTAAAAATGTTCTAAAAAAATTTAGAATCTACGTAAAACTTAATAAAAGAGGCCCCAATGATAGTGATTACTTAGTAGATCATAGTTCACTCATTTTTTTACTAGATAAAAATGATAGTTATATTAAATTTTTTAGACCTGAACAGCTAAAAGAAAATATTAACTTAAATTAGCTAAAAGAAATTATCTAAAATTCTTTCAAAAACACTTTTTTGTTGATTAAGCCTTTTACTCTTTGAAATAATTCTATTTATTTTATCATCATTCCTAAATTTTTTTCTTTTCTTTTCACTTGCATAATTTAAGGATTTTACTGGAACACCGTTATGCGCCTTTTGCATAAAGTCACTCCATAAAATTGCAGGTGCGGTACCACCAGTAATTTCGTTCATTGGAGAATCATTATCATTTCCAAACCAAACACCAACCACTAAATCAGATGTAAAGCCTATAAACCACGCATCTCTGAGTGATTGACTTGTTCCAGTTTTTCCAGCTGCAGGTCTATTAATTTTTGCTTTCCTGCCTGTTCCACTTGTAATTGTTTGTTCCATCATTTTAGTCATTGTTGAAACAACAAACGAATCAAGTACTTTTCCCGGGCCAGAACCTTCTCTCATAAATAATAATTTCCCCGACGTATTTTCTATCGACCTTATGCCATGTACAAAAATTCCATTCCCATTATTAGCTAAAACATTATAAGCTGATGTTAGTTCTAACAAATTCACTTCTGAAGTTCCCAAAGCAATTGACGGTGAATCTAATAATGGACTATTAACCCCTAATGACTTCGCAGTTTTAATAACATTTTCTCTACCAATACTTTCAGATAGTTTTACCGCAACAGTGTTTATTGAATTAGCAAAAGCATCACTTATAGAAACTTCACCCATATATTCTTTTTTATAGTTCTTTGGTGACCATCCGTTTATATTTATTTCTGAATCAAGCATTAGGTCATCTGGTGAATAACCATTCTTAAGACCAGCTAAATAGACAAATATTTTGAAAGCTGAACCAGGTTGCCTTTGTGCTTGAGTTACTCTATTGAATTGTGAGTCGCCATAGTCTCTCCCTCCTATCATTGCTAAAACCTCACCATTTAGATTAAGCGCAACCAAAGCTGATTGATCTGCTGATTCATAATTAGACGTGATTTGATTAACAGATTTTTCGGCAATCTCTTGAAGCTGAACATCCAAAGTAGTTCTAACTATTAAATCTTCATTTATTTCACCTAAATAAGTCTTTACTCTTGGTAATAGCCAATCGATAAAATATCTTGTGCTCTTTGGTGCTGATGTAAATTTATCATAATTTTTATTATTTAATTTTGCTTCCTTAACATTACTAAAGGTTATTAATTTATTTTTCGCCATATTCTCTAAGACTTTTGAAGTCCTAACTCTTGAAAGTTTTTCATTTGATATTGGATTATATTTTGAAGGCGCTTTAAGTAAGCTTGCAATTAATGCACACTCATAAAGATTTAATTCTTCAACTTTTTTATTAAAATATTTTTCTGATGCAGCCTGAACCCCGTATGTACCTGAACCAAGATATACTCTGTTTAAATAAATACTAAGTATTTGCTGCTTTGTAAATCTCATCTCTAACCAAAAACTTAAAATTAATTCATGAAGTTTACGTGTAAAAGATCTTTCAGGAGTTAAAAAAAGATTTTTTGCTAATTGTTGTGTTATTGTACTTCCACCTTGAACTATTTTTCCTGCTTTTAAGTTAACATATGTAGCTCGAATTATTCCTTTTAAGTCAACACCTATGTGTGAAAAAAATCTTTTATCCTCTGTAACTATTACTGCATTTATTAAATCTTTAGGTAAATTTTTATACTGAATAGTTTGACCGTATATATCTCCATACGAAGCAATAATTCTTCCTTCTTTATCAAGAAAAGTTATACTAGGTTGCCTAGAAATTTGGATTGATTCTGTCTCTGGTAAATTTAAAAGTGACCACGTAACTGCTAAACTCATAAAGAGTATTAACCAAATAAATAATAAAAAAAACCACTTAAAAACCTTCACAGGCCAATTTTTCCAATAATTTCTGAGTAAAATAATGGTTTTTAGACATCGAGATTAGAAACTTTTCTTGCATTAGACTGTATAAAAATCTTTCTTTTTTCAACATCATCACCCATTAGTTCTTCAAATATTTCATCAGCTCTTTGAGCATCATTAACATCAACTTTGAGTATTGATCTGTATTCTGGGTCTAGAGTGGTTTCCCATAATTGATCAGGGTTCATTTCACCAAGACCTTTGTATCTTTGAAATGTAAGACCTTTCTTTGACTGTTCAAGTCCTTTGGCTAATAAGTCTCTTGGGCTGAAAATATCAAACTTTTCATCGTTTATCTGGAAGGTTGAGCTATTTAAAAAATATTCTTGTAAACGATCGCTAAATTTTTTTAAATTCATGTAATTAAATTCGTCAAAATCTTTAAAAAGTATTTCAAACTTTTCTTTAACTTTATTTTCTGTCTTATAAAAAATTACACTTTCTCCAGATTTTATCTCAGCTGACCATATTTGAAGATCAAGATTTAATCTCTTAAGAATATAATCAATTGTTTTATTTGATTTTTCTTGACTATCAAAATTATCGAATTTAAACAAATTAGAAATTGTTGCTTGTTCCAAAAGAAAATATAAACTGTCATTACCTGCTGCTAACTGAGTCAATAATTTGTCAAAACTAATTAATAAATTTAAAAGATTTGCTAAATCAACTCCTTTGACACTCATACCATTTTTTTGAAGTAAAACTGCTTGCTGAACAACGTCATTGACAAGAAAATTATCTAATTCTTTATCATCTTTAAGATACAACTCAGTTTTACCTTTTTTAATTCTATAAAGTGGTGGTTGAGCTATATAAACATAACCTCCTTTAATAAGATCTGGCATATGCCTATAAAGAAATGTAAGCAAAAGTGTTCTTATATGAGAACCGTCAACATCAGCATCTGTCATTATGATTATTTTGTGATACCTTAAATCCTCAATATTAAAATCTGGTTTAAATCCGGTACCAAGAGCTTGAATTAATGTTGCTATTTCTACTGAACTAACTGCTTTATCTGGCCTAGCTTTTTCAGTATTTAAAATTTTACCTTTTAGAGGAAGAACTGCTTGATTTTTTCTATCTCGAGCTTGTTTAGCAGAGCCTCCTGCTGAATCACCTTCTACAATAAATAACTCGCAATTCTCAGCAGATTTATCCTGACAGTCTGCCAGTTTACCTGGAAGTGAGCTTACTTCAAACGCTGAGTTTTTTCTAGAAACCTCCCTAGCTTTTCGCGCTGCCTCTCTTGCTGCAGCTGCCTCAAAAATTTTGGTAATTACTGCTTTTGATTCTTTTGGGTTTTCTTCAAACCAATTAGTAAGATTTTCTGCTACAATTGATTCAACCACTGGCCTTACCTCTGATGAGACTAACTTATCTTTTGTTTGCGATGAAAATTTTGGGTCAGGTACTTGTACTGACAAAATACAAGTTAACCCTTCTCTAGCATCCTCACCAGTTAGAGAAATTTTATCTTTTTTTGAAAACCCTGAATTATTTATTGCTGCATTAACTGTTCTTGTTAATGCTGAACGAAAACCGGCTAAATGGGTTCCACCATCTCTTTGAGGTATGTTATTAGTAAAAACCAAACAATGCTCGTAATAAGATTTATTCCACTGTAAAGCAAGTTCAAGGTTAATATTTTCTACCGAGCCTTTAAAAAAAACAACATCCTTAATTATTGATTCTCTTGATTTATCCAAAAATGATACGTATGCCTTTAATCCGCCCCGGGAAGATAACTCTGAAACCTTTTCTTCATTACCTCTTTCATCGATTAATTTAATATTAACTCCCGAGTTAAGATATGCAAGTTCTCTGAGACGTGATTCAAGTTTATTAAAATCAAATTTCGTTAAACTGAAAGTTTTTTTTGAGGGAAGAAAAGTAATTTCTGTACCACTTTCTTCTGTGTTTCCAACTTCTTTTAGAGGGGATTCTGGGTTTCCATGCGAGAAATTAATAGAATATTTTTTTCCTTCTCTACAAATTTTAAGATCAAGCTTTTCCGACAGAGCGTTAACAACTGAAACACCGACGCCATGAAGACCACCAGAGACCTTGTAAGAGTTTTGATCAAACTTTCCTCCAGCATGTAATTGAGTCATAATAACCTCAGCTGCCGATACTCCTTCCTCTTTATGAATATTAGTTGGAATTCCTCTTCCATTATCTATGACAGTAACCGAGTCATCTTTGTTTAATTTAACTATAATTGAGTTACAAAATCCTGCTAATGCCTCATCTATAGAGTTATCAACAACTTCATAGACCATGTGATGGAGGCCTGACCCATCGTCAGTGTCACCAATATACATGCCCGGTCTTTTTCTAACAGCATCTAAGCCCTTTAGAACTTTAATGGACTCTGCGTCGTAATCTATATTGTTTTGATTGATATTTTTTGCTTCCAAATTTTATACCTAATAATATATACATTATACCCTATAAATATTAAGTTTAAACCCTATTCATCAATATTTATCCTATCAATAATTAATTTAAATTTTTCTTTTTTCATAATCCAATCACCGCTTACATCAGTCAACCAAGTTTGAATTTTTAAATCATTAAGTTGATCCAAAACTCTTAGAACAAAGTTTTTATCAAGAAATGAAAATACATCATCGAGCAAAAATAAAATCTTCAAATCTTTCTGATTTTTTAAAATTTTCATAAATGAAAAAATGATTAGAAAAATAATTACTTTTTGCTCGCCAGTAGAGTGGTTTTTAGCCTCTCTATTATAGTTTTTATTCAAAACAATCAAGTCTGTTTTATTAGCACTAAAATTAGTTTTACCGGTTAAGATATCTTTTCTTCTATATTCTTCTAATTTTTTTAAAAAAAATTCTTCCACCTCAATTGCAGGCCTTTTTAAAAGAAGTGAATCTAACTCTCCACTCAACTCTACTTCCAATGACTTAAATGGACCATCTAAATCACTAAGGTAAAAATTTAGTTGTTTAATAAATTTTCTTCGAGCATCGCAAATTATTATCCCAGTTGCTGCGAGTTTTTTTTCAATTAAAAAAAGCCATTCCTCCGATGCTTCCTTCCACTTTTTTAATATTTTAATTCTTTCAGTCTTATATTTTTCATACATTGAAAGAAATTTTTTGAAAGAAAAATCAATTGAGCAAATCATCTGATCAATAAAATTTCTTCTTTCTTCTCTGCTATTTTGGAAAAGAAATGTCATTTTTGGAGTTATCCAAAAAATACTGAAATATTGATCTAATTTTCTTTTTGTTTTTAAACCTTCTAAATTAATTATTTTCTTTACACCATTTGTATTTTTTTTTAGCCCCAAACCAATTTTCATCTTTTTGTTATCAATGCAGCATACTAAATTAACTCCAAAAAGCTCTACGGGTCCTTTGAGATTACTATTAATAATTTCATTTAAATTTGTTTTTTTTATTCCACTGCCAGATGTGAGTAATGATATTGATTCTAAAATGTTAGTTTTTCCAGAACCATTCTTTCCACATATTAGGATAATATTTTTCTTTAAATCTAGCTTAAGAAACTTATGGTTTCTGTAGTTAGTTAATATTAACTTTTCAATTCTAACATTAGAAAACATGAAAGAAATTATGCTCTCATTTGCATAATCAAAAAAACGTTATTCTTAAATGAATCACTTTCAATAATTGTCGGAGCTGTTTTTTCAGAAAAGTGAAATTTTACCTTACCACTTTTTATTATTCCTAAAACATCTAAAATATATCTTGCATTAAAATTAATTGAAATTTGTGATCCGTTATAGTCTACATTTAGAGTCTCTGTTCCTATAGATTTATCATTTCCAAATGAGCTAACTGTACAGCTACCATTTAAAATTTGAAATTTTACTGTTCTCAGTTTGTCATCAGAAATAGTTGACACTCTATCTATTGTTTCGCTAAAACTTTTACAATCAACCGTCATTGTTTGATTATTATCTTTTGGTATTACACTCTCGTAATCAGGAAAAGATGCATTAATTAATTTTGAAACAAATTGTACATTACCAAAAGTTAATTTAATTCTTGTTTTTGAAAAATTTATTTTTACATTTTCATTATAATCTTCTAAAAGTTTTGAAATCTCAAATACTGATTTTTTAGGAATAATTATTCCATCAAATTTTTTATCTAATTTTCCTGAAACCGAGCATTTAGAAAGTCTATGACCATCTGTTGCGACGGCTAAAATAAATTCTCCGTTTGTATGCAAAAAAATACCATTCAAATATTGTCTAGACTCGTCCAGTCCCATACAAAACTTAGAATTATTTATTAACATTTTTAAATCACTAGACTTTAATGTAATTTCAGCATCTAAATTATCCGAATCCATGACAGGAAAATCCTCAATAGGTAATGTTGGTAGTGAAAACTTGGATTTACCAAAGAAAACAATGACTGAACCATTTTTTTCATCTTGCTTCATTGATATTTGAGATGATTCAGGTGCTTTTCTTACGATTTCAAAAAAAAGTTGAGACGGAATCGTAATTCCACCTGTTGTTGATACGTTTGCTGTTAAACTTTCTGATAACTCCAAAGCAAGGTCAGTTGCTGTCAAACTTAAACCACCCTCTATAGCATTAATCTTTAAGTTAGAGAGAATTGGAATAGTATTTCTTCTTTCAACAACACTCTGAAAGTGACTTAAACAATCAAGTAAACTTTTTTTTGCAATTGAAAATTCCATAATCAGTTTAAACTTAAGATTCCAACATCCTTATAAGTAATTGAACATCTTCATCAAATGAAGCATCTTTATTTCTAAGCTCTTCAACCTTTCTAACCGCATGAATAACTGTTGTATGGTCACGATTTCCAAACCTTCTCCCAATTTCAGGTAAAGATCTTGACGTTAAGTTTTTTGATAAATACATAGCAACTTGCCTTGGTCTAGCAACTGTTCTAGATCTCCTAGCAGAACTCATATCCGACATCTTAATATTGAAATGTTGAGAAACTTTTTTTTGAATTTCTTCAATATTTACTTTTTTTTGCGAGGATTTAAGAAGATCTTTTAAAAGGTCGTGAACCATATCTAAATTTATTTCACTGCCAATTAATGAAGAAAAAGCAGACAATCTATTCAAAGCTCCCTCTAATTCTCTTACATTAGTTGTAATTTTATGAGCTAAAAACTCCAAAATATTCTCAGAAATTTTTGCTGTAAGTTTTTCTGATTTTGCTTGAAGGATTCCAAGCCTTAATTCATAATTTAACGGATGAATATCCGCTACCAAACCCCATCCTAATCTTGATCTCATTCTCTCTTCAATTCCTTCGAGATCTTGGGGTGATTTGTCTGCAGAAATTATAAGTTGCTTATTCTGATCAATTAATGCATTAAAGGTGTGAAAAAATTCTTCTTGAGTAGAGTCTTTTCCTGAAATAAATTGAACATCATCAATCATTAAAACATCAACATTTCTGAATTGTTCCTTAAAGGCAACTGTATTTTTAAATCTCAAAGCCTTAATGAAATGGTACATAAACTTTTCTGCTGACATGTAAATCACCCTTCTCAAGGGGTTTCTTTTCTTTATTTCATGTGCTATTGCATGCATTAAATGGGTTTTACCTAGTCCAACCCCACCATATAAAAACAAAGGATTAAATGGGACATCTTTTGCTTCAGACACTCTCCTCGCTGCAGCAAAAGCTAATTCGTTCGGCTTTCCTACAATAAAATTTGAAAAGGTGAATCTGCTGTCAAGATCTGAACTTATAGATTTAAACACATCTTGATCATTGTTAGAAAATTTAACCTCATTCTTTTTTTGAGTGTGTTCTAAACCCTTTTTTGCGCCTTTTTCTGAATCTTTCTTAGAGACAATTATTTGAATGTCATTTATTTTCAAGTTTTCTACTAGCCAATAGCTTTTGATAATGTCCAGGTACTGCTCAATTATCCTTGTTCTAACAAAATTACTAGAGACACTAAGAATAACTTTATGATCATCATAATCTTCAAAAACCAAAACCTTTATCCAACTTCTGAATTGAGCATCACCAATCTTTTGTCTGATTCTTCCTCTAACTGTAACCCATTGAGCCTGTATTTCCACAAGATTTTTATCTTGAGATTTCATATTCATAACTATCTATCCTTGCTTCCATGGAAGATTGTGAAATTTCCAGCCATTTACGTTGCTTCTACGTCCAAAATTATCGTGTGAACCTTCAAAACCCTCGGAACAATTAAAACAATTCTCATAACCTTGGGAAGTCAAAAATTCTGCAGCAGATCTAGATCGAGCACCAGATCTGCACAAAAAAATTATTTTTGAATTTTTTTTTAAATCAGTTTCGCTAATTTCTTGAAGAAATCTTGGGTTTTTTTCCATTGTGGGGAAGGTTTGCCACTCAACAAATAACACTTTTTTTCCCAAGGAATCCAAATCTGGGACTCCGACTAAAGACCACTCAGCCGAGGTTCTACAATCAACCAAAAAACAATCACTATTTTCTTTGATTATATCCCATGCTTCATTAGGTGAAAGATCACCTGCATAATCTAAGTCCATAAAAATTTCCTACAAAAAGTTAAGACTATCTAATAACAATATTTGAATCAACAGAAACAAAAAAAAATTTATTTGGGGCTAGATTTGAGCCTTTTTGACAACTTTGAAACGATTCTTGATGCTGTATTTTTTTTTAAAAAACCCTTTGTAGCAGCTCTTGAAATTTCAGCCTCTAATTTTAAAAAATTTTCTTTAATTGTAACCTTTTTACCCCCAGAGATTGAGGACTCAAAATTTTTAATACCAGTCCTAATTCTAGAAAGCCTAAATCTATTAATTTCTGCACGTTTTTCATTTTGCAAAATTCTTTTTTTTGCTGATTTAATATTTGCCATAATGAGGCTTTATACTGTCCTAAACATAGTGGGTCAAGGTTAATTTAATTATTTTTTGGCGAAATGGTAAAGACTACTTTAGTTTCTCCATTGTCGACAAGGTATTGAATTTCCAATATCTCATTTCCTCTGGTAAAAGAATTTATTCTCAATGATTTCCACCCTAAATTTGGTAAAACTTTCTTGTAATACTCCTGTATTTCCAAAACCTTATATTTACCCTTTATTTCTGAATACAAATACCTACCATCAACCTTGTCAAAGAGAATATAGGAGTCTTCTACACTTCTCATATCTTTGAATATAGGAACATCTCCTAACCCGTAAACAAATTGTTCTGCTACTGCATGGAAGTATATAAAAAATAAGCTTAGAATTTTTAAAAATATATGCATTATTTTTGACAGTTTTCGCAAAAAAACGTTGATCTACCACTTTGTTTAATTTTTTTAATAATTATTCCTTTAAAACATCTTAAGCAATTTTTTTTTTCTCTTGAATAAACCTTCAACTTATTTTTAAAGTAACCAATTTTTTCTTCAGAAACAATAAAGTTTTTAATAGTTGTTCCTCCAAATGATATAGATTTTTTTAAAATTTTTTTAGTTGATTTTATTATATTTACAATTTCAGAATTATTTAGGGAATTAGTTTTTCTCAGAGGACTGACTCTAGCATCATAAAGGATCTCGGAACAATAAATATTTCCTAAGCCTGCTATAAAAGATTGATTCATTAACAAACCTTTTAAATCAATCGTTCTTTTTCTAAAAGAATTAAAATACTCTAAATTAAAACTTTTACTTAATGGTTCAACTCCCATGTTGATAAGGTGTGATGAGTCAAAAACTTCTCGTTCATAGTAAATTTTAATAAAGCCAAATTTCCTAATATCATTAAATATAAGAACTTTTGTGTTTAAAAAAAAAATTAAATGATCATGCTTTTTCTCTATAAATTGATCATTTAAACGAAAGTATCCAGTCATACCTAAATGTATTAACAAACTAAATTTAGAATTCTTAAATAAAAGTATTAAATATTTACCCCTTCTTAAAATTTTTGCTATTATCATGTTTCGTAAACTTAAATTTAAATTTGAAGGGATCTTATATCTTAATTTTTCGTTGACTGTTGAAACTTTTAGAATTCTTTTCCCAACGACATAAGATTCTAAAAAACATCTCACAACCTCTACCTCTGGTAACTCTGGCATGCCCGATACTAACTTAAAAAAACCAAAAAACACTAAAAATATTATGAAAAAAAAATTTGTAAACCAAGTTTTTTCTAGTGTTTCAATAAAATATGACTTTATGAATGATCTAATGAGCTTTGGTTTACATCGCATTTGGAAAGAGAAAGTTATTTCCTTGCTAGAAATTTGCAAAGATTCATTGGTTCTTGATCTTGCATCAGGTTCTGGTGATATTTCAAAAAAAATAAACGAGAAATATGACTGTAAGTGTATTGCTCTTGACGCTAACATGGAAATGTTGAAGATTGCAAAAAAAAAAATGGATTCTAATGCACCTTTTTATATCTATGGTAATGCAGAAAATTTACCATTTAAAAAATTTATTTTTGATTATGTTATTGTAAGTTTTGGTTTAAGAAATTTTAATGATATTCCAGAATCTCTTGAACAAATTTATAGAGTTTTAAAAAAAAGAGGAACTTTTATTTGTCTTGAATTTAGTGAAGTAAATAATCCTATTTTTAGAAATATTGTAAAGGCTTACTTTAAAACTATTCCCAAGCTTGGACAATTTTTTGCGAATAATAAATTTGCTTATGATTACTTAGTTGAAAGTATACTTAATTTTCCAAATCAAGTTCAACTTACGAAAAAATTAACACTCGCAGGATTCAAAACGGTAAAAGTAATTGATATTATCGATGGTGTAGCTGCAATTCATATTTCTAAAAAACAATGAACTTTCTTAAAGATAAAAAAATTCTTCTTATTGTGACTGGAGGAATTGCTTGTTACAAGGCTTTAGATCTAATAAGGAGACTTCAAGATAAAGGAAGCCATGTTGAATGTATATTAACGTCAAATGCACAGGAATTTGTAAAGGTAATTACATTTGAAAGCTTACTGGCTAAAAAGGTTAAATCAAATCTATTCACTTTAGATCAAGAAAAAAATATGAGTCATATTAAACTTGCAAACGATGCTGAAATTATTTTGGTAGCACCGTGTACAGCTAACTTTATTTCAAAGATTTCTAATGGTGTAGCTGATGATCTTGCAACTAACGTTATGCTTGCTTCAAACAAACCAAAATTAGTTGCACCAGCAATGAACACAAATATGTGGAAGAATAAAGCTGTGCAGAATAATATTAAAATCTTAGAAAAAATTGGAATTACTGTTTTATCCCCTCAGTCTGGAAAGCTGGCATGTAGAACTGAAGGAAAAGGAAAGTTGATGGATGTAGATTTAATTGTAGATAATTTAAACTTTTTTTTCTCAGAAAAAAAACTTCACGGCATAAATGCAATAGTTACAGCAGGACCATCAATTGAAAGAATTGACCCGATAAGGTTTATTGGAAACTTTTCCTCTGGACTACAGGGATATGAAATTGCAGAAACATTATCTTTTTTTGGAGCAAAAACTGTCTTAATTAGTGGTCCAACAAAGATTTCACCTCCGTCTAATGTTGAACTTATATCTGTAGAATCAGGCGATGATTTTTTAAAAAAATCAATAGAAAAACTCCCAGTGGATATTTATATTTCAGTAGCAGCAATTTCTGATTGGAAAGCCAAAAATATATCAAAGAATAAATTAAAAAAAAAAACAACTTTCACTACTTTTAATTTAGAACAAAGTAAAGATGTCCTCAGATCAATAAGTACCCACAAAAAAAGGCCAAAACTTGTGATAGGTTTTTCAGCAGAAACAGAAAATTTATTAAAAAATTCAAAGAAAAAGTTTCAAATAAAACAATGTGACTGGATGATAGCTAATAAAATTACGAAAAAATATGGATTTGAGTCGAATAAAAATAAAGTTATTTTTATTGAAAAAAATAATGTTGAGGAATGGAAAGTTATGACAAAAAAACTTGTTGCTAGAAAACTAGTAAA
>CEOC01104681.1_pt1 | contig 20075 bp, 15 predicted proteins | sample 356191 | NCBI WGS metagenome assembly CEOC01 (sample SAMEA2619952, study PRJEB7988) | marine metagenome | biome: marine biome (ENVO:00000447); feature: deep chlorophyll maximum layer (ENVO:xxxxxxxx); material: "saline water (ENVO:00002010), including plankton (ENVO:xxxxxxxx)" | depth 17 m
ATATTTCTACTTACCTTTTGCAATTTTTCTCTCCCTTTTAAAAACTCTAGTTCAATTAAAAAACTAAATCCCATTACTTCTGCACCCTGATCAGTAAGTAATTTTGCAGCTGCCAATGCAGTTCCACCAGTAGCTAATAAATCATCATGAATAATTACTTTATCGCCAGAATTAATATCACCAAAATTCATTTCAATTGAAGCACTTCCATACTCCAAATCATAATCTAGACCAACTGTTTTGTAAGGTAACTTACCCTTTTTTCGTATTAAAATAAAAGAAATATTATTCTGAATACTCAGTGGTAAACCAAATAAAAAACCTCTACTTTCAACTCCTACAATATGGGTTATTTGAGGATTTATTGACTTAGAAAGTTCATTAACAATTTCTGAACACAACAAAGGATTTTTAAGAACGGGAGTAATATCTTTAAAAACGATTCCTTTCTTAGGGAAATCATAAACATCTCTAATATTCTTTTTTATCTTGTTTATAATGTTCAAATTATGATTTTTAAATCGTCAGGTAAGATACAATTTTAATATATAATTCATCACTTATAATATGAATTTTCAAGAGTTCGTTTAAAGATTTATAAAACCCATGTTGTTTTCTATAGCTCACAATTGAATTAGCGATATTCCACTTTATATATGGATGTCTTTTGAGCTGATTAACACTGCAAGTATTGATATTAATTTGATTAATTGAAGAGTCTTTAATATATAAGAATTTACTGAAAGAATTATAAAGGCTATCGCTTATACTATAAACCTCTTTTACCTGTTCCAAATTATTAAAGCCTCCTAATAAATTTCTGTATTTAACAACTTGACTGGCTCTTTTTGATCCAATTCCCTTTAGATGCTTCCATTGGGAAGTATCTGACAAATTGATATTTAAAACGAAATTATTATGAATTCTCAAACTTTGTTTTTTTTCATCAGGTTTTTTAGGGATAATTATTTTCAACAAATTTATGTCAAGATTAACAACTTTCTGATATTTATCAGACCACCATTTACTGCTTTTTAATTGCTTCTTGTTTTTAAGACTAGATAAAAGATAATAATAGAATCTACCACCTTTTTGTTGATAATAAATAGTGTCAAAAGATTTATTAAGCTCATAATTTGGCTTTAATTCACTAATAATAAATAAAAATGATTTTAAATTAATTTTCTCCTCAATCGATATAGGGAACTCAACAATTGTATCCAACATTTTCTTATGATTATCGCTAAAGGCATAGCAACTAAACATTTGTTTTTTAGTTTTAAAACTGTCTATTTTGAACTTATAATTATTAATTATTCGAATCTGTTTATTTGAAAAACCTAATAAAGTCCAATCATTATTATCCCATGAGTTAGGATTTTTAATGACGGGGATTTGAATTTTAAATTCTTTAATTTCTTCTTTGGATATTGAAGAACTATCAGTTACTTCAATAGGGCTTAATTCAGAATTATAACTTTGGACATAAAAGAGATAAATAAAATAACCACCAATAATTAAAAACATAAAAATAATTCCCCTTCTTTGAGAAGGAGAGTAACTTAAATTATTTTTCATTAATTAAACCAACTATACTAAATGCCATCTTTTATGGCTTTCAAATATCTATTTAGCTGCTTCTTTACTACAGGAAATAAAAAATATAACCCTACCATATTAGGGAATACCATAGCAAAAATCATGGCATCTGAAAAAGCCCAAATTGAATTCATACTTGCAGCTGCTCCAATTATTACAAATAATAAAAAAAGTAGTTTATACGTTAAGTCTGCTGCTTTGCCTCTTCCAAATAAATACTTCCAAGACTGCAGTCCATAATAAGACCATGAAATCATGGTTGAAACAGCAAATAACACTACAGCAACTGTAAGAAACACATTAGAATAAGGAATATATTCAGCAAAAGCCATTGAAGTAATCCCAGCACCTTCATATGGAATACCATCAATTAATACTATACCATTAGTTCCTCCATATTCAAAAGCACCTCCAAAATTGAAAATAATAATAACAAGCGCGGTCATGGTACATATCACAACAGTATCAATAAAAGGTTCTAATAATGCTACGAGTCCTTCAGAGGCTGAATACTTTGTTTTTACTGCTGAATGAGCTATTGAAGCAGATCCTGCACCTGCTTCATTTGAAAATGCAGCTCTTTTAAAACCTACTAATAATACTCCTATTATTCCACCTACTCCAATAGCTTTTGGATTAAATGCTTGACTAATTATTAAACTAATAGCATCATCGACAAGAGTTAAATTAATTAATATAATATAAATACATGCCAATAAATAAAGTACTGCCATAAAAGGAACAATCTTTTCTGTTACTGAAGCAATTCGCTTAATTCCCCCGATTATAATAATACCAACCAAAAATGCTAAAACAATTCCTATGAAAGCCCCAGCACTATTACTTTGTAATCCCATTAAGTCTTTAATAACAATCGTCGCTTGATTGGATTGAGCAGCATTTCCACCACCAAAAGAGCCTCCAATACAAAATATCGCAAACAAAACAGCTGTTATCTTTCCGAGTACAGAAAAGCCTTTCTCTTTAAGACCTTTACTTAAATAATACATTGGGCCTCCGTAAACAGTACCATCTTCACCCACATCTCTGTATTGAACTCCTAGAGTACATTCAACAAATTTTGTTGACATCCCTAATAGCCCACAAATAATCATCCAAAATGTTGCTCCGGGGCCTCCAAGAGCAATTGCCAATGCGACACCAGCAATGTTGCCATTACCAACTGTTCCAGAAACAGCTGTAGCTAATGCTTGAAAATGTGTTACCTCTCCATCTTTACTTTCATCGGCAATAGTATCTTTAATGTCTCCATCAATTGCTAAATCTGATTTTCCAGAAGATGATTGATCTATATGATCATATTTCCCACGAACAACTCCAATAGCTTTTCCAAAATATTTTATGTTAGGGAATCCAAAATATAAAGTGAAAAACAATGCACTCAAAACCAATAAAATAATGACAAATGGCGCACCATCAAAAACTTCAAAAAAGATAATGCTGGATACAAAATCTGAAAAAGGTTGAAAAGCTTGATCAATTCTCTTATCTAAACCAATATCATTAACATTTTTTGAATTAGCAAAAAACAAGTTAGGTAGAAGGGTGAAAAATAGAGAGGTGATTTTAAATTTCATTATTTTTTATTTGTTGGTCCATAATAGATATTCCCTCTAAAAAATCAACTGGGTTATATCCAAAATCTTTAATAGCTTTATCAATAATAAAACCTGTAACTAATGGTCTTTTAGCAGGTTGATTTAATGATGCTGAATCGATAGGATTAATTAAAGACTTATCTAATTTATAAAAATCTGCGACTATATTGACTAATTCCAATATACTATAAGTTTTAGGGCCTGATAGGTGATAAATTCCAAATGCAGAATGATCTACAATAGAAATGCACCCTTTTGCCAAGTCTTCAGCAAATGTTGGAGAACGAAACTGATCATTAATGACATTTATACTATTACCATTCTCCATTTCTTTCTTAGCCCAAAGAACTAAATTTGAGCGACTCATATTATCAGTAATACCATAAATTATTATAGTTCTAGCAATACTCCATTTAGTCATGATCTTTTGTACAATTCTTTCTGACTCTAGTTTTGATTTAGCATAAAAGTGAAGTGGATTAGGAGTATCCTCTTCTGAGTAGGGACCAGCATTTCCATCAAAAATAAAATCAGTACTTAATTGAACTAAATGAGCTTTAATAGACTCGCTTGCAGTTGCAATATATTCAACTGCTTTAACATTAACATTCCAGCAATATTCTTGGTTATTTTCACAAGCATCTACATTAGTCATTGCTGCACAATTAATTACAGCATTAGGCTTCAAGGTGTTAATAATGTTATAAACTTGGTCCTTACTGGTTATATCTAAATCAATAAATTGATAACCTATTTTTTCTTTTAACCTATTAGGTCCTTTTGCAGTTGCAAAGAGCTCAACATTTTTTCTTTTAGCTAACTGATAAACAATTTTTTGACCTAAAAGACCATTTGATCCAGTAACTAAAATTTTAAGTTTGTTCATTAGAAATATCGAGTTTTGTTTATTATTTAAAGTCCCAAACTGTCTTTCTTTTTTTTCTCCATTTTAATTTATCTACATTTTCTAAAAAGAATGCTAATGGAAAATATATCAAAAGTGGACTCCCAAGAGTGACAAAACTCAAATAAATAAAAAATTTCCTTACTAATGTGGGATTGATTCCAAAAATATTTCCTAACCACTCACAAACACCAAATGCTTTTTTCTCAAAAAAAACATAAATACTGTTAACAATTGGAAAATAAAAATTCATATCAATTTAAATTATAAATATTTAGCCATATGTCTCTGAATTATAGATGCAGTATCTCTTGCTTTTGAAGCAAATTGAGCATCGTTTCCAGCATAAATAATTCCTCTCGAAGAATTAACCAATATCCCTACATCATTATTTAACCCATTTTTAATAACATTATCTAAATTGCCTCCCTGAGCTCCAATTCCAGGAATTAAAAGAAAGTGATTGGGAATTAATTTTCTAATTTCTTTTAAATCTTTAGCTTGAGTAGCACCTATAACATACATAGTATTATCATGACTTCCCCATTTACTAGAAGTTGTTATTACCTCTTTATAAAGTTGACCTCCATTTTCAAGATTTAAATTTTGAAAAGAACTGGAACCTTTGTTGCTTGTAAGCCCTAAGATAATAGTCCATTTATTTGAATACTCTAAAAATGGCATTACGGAATCTATACCCATATATGGTGCAACAGTAATTGCGTCAAAACTGTAAGTAGAAAAAAAAGTTTCAGCATATTTTTTAGAAGTATTCCCAATGTCTCCTCTTTTAGCATCCGCAATAGTGAAAATATTTTTTGGTATATATTTAATTGTTTTTTCTAAACTTTTCCAGCCATTAACTCCCATGGCTTCATAAAAAGCAATATTGGGTTTATAAGCAACACATAAATCTTTCGTAGCATCAATAATTCTTTTATTAAACTCAAAAACGGGATCTTTGTAATCTAATAAAAATGAAGGAATTCTTTTGATGTCAGTATCTAAACCGATGCAAAGAAAAGATTTCTTGCTTCTTATTTGAGCTATAATCTCTGCTTTATTCATGACTCGTCTAATTTACTTTCATTTAACTTCTCCGCATTTTCAGCCATAATCAATGCATCTATCATATCCTGAATATCTCCATTCATAAAGCTAGATAGATTATAAATAGTTTTATTAATCCTATGATCAGTAATTCTTCCTTGAGGATAGTTATAAGTTCTGATTTTTGCAGATCGGTCTCCAGTAGAAACCAGTGATTTTCTTTTATCAGCACGTTCTTTATCCAATCTTTCTGCTTCTGCTTGATAAAGTCTAGATCTTAAAACCTGAAGAGCTTTTTCATAATTTTTATGCTGAGATCTTCCATCTTGACATTCTACTACAGTAAGCGTTGGAAGATGGGTTAACCTAACTGCTGATTCTGTTTTATTAACATGCTGACCTCCAGCACCAGAGGCCCTAAAAGTATCTTTTTTTACATCTGTTAAATTTAATTCAAAATCAACTTCTTCAGCTTCAGGAAGAACTGCTACAGTTATAGCAGAAGTATGAACTCTACCCTGAGATTCAGTTTCAGGAACTCTTTGAACTCGGTGAACTCCAGATTCAAATTTTAGCTTTCCATATACTTCTTCACCAGAAATACTTAAAGAAATTTCTCTAAAACCTTTAGTTCCTCCAGCATTAGAATTAAGTACATCAAAAGACCAAGACTTTTCTTTAAAATACATGGAAAACATTCTAAAAATATCTTCAACAAAGATACAGGCTTCATCTCCTCCAGTTCCTGCCCTAATTTCCATAATTACATTTTTATTATCATCCGGATCTTTTGGAATTAAAAGCCATTTAATTTTTTCATCAAGAATAACTTTGGCTTGCTGAAACTCTTCAAGTTCCTCTCTTGCCATTTCCTTGAACTCTGGATCTTTTTCAGTTTGAATTATTGACTTTGCACTTTCAATATTTGCAAGGATATCTTTATAGGAATGGTAAACCTTTACAATTTCGCTGAGTTCCTTATACTCTCTATTAAGACCAACATATCTTTTCATATCTGAAATAATATCGGGATCAACCATTTGTTTACCTATTTCATCAAATTTGAAAGAAATTTGCTCTAATTTATTTAATAATCCTTGATCACTCATTAGTATAAAAATTCTCCTTTTTCCGAAGATATAGTCAATTTCTTTGTAGATGATTCCTCTACTCTTCCGACTTGTTTAGCATCTAAATTAAAATTACTACAAATCTGAATGATGGAATCAATATTTTTTGGATGGGTATAAATTTCCATTCTATGACCCATATTGAATACTTTATACATCTCATCCCATGGAGTGTTAGACTCTTTTTGAATAAGTTCAAATAAAGGAGGAACTGAGAAAAGATTATTTTTAATTACGTGATTGCGATCAATAAAATGAAGAATTTTAGTCTGTGCTCCACCACTGCAGTGAACCATTCCATTTATATCTTTTCTATGCTTTTCTAATATTTTTACCATTACTGGAGCGTAGGTTCTTGTAGGTGATAAAACCAATTTTCCAGCATCAAGAGGAACATTATTGATTTTACTGGTTAATGATTGAGAACCAGAATAAACTAAGGCAGAGGAAATACTATCATCAAAGGATTCAGGATATTTTTCGGCAATATATTTATTAAAAACATCATGTCTAGCTGAAGTAAGTCCATTACTCCCCATGCCTCCATTATAATTTTTTTCATAGTTTGTTTGACCAAATGATGACAAACCTATTATTGCATCTCCTGGCTGAATATTTTTATTAGAAATTACATCACTCCTTTTCATTCTTGCAACAACAGTGGAGTCAACAATAATTGTTCTTACTAAATCTCCTACATCAGCAGTTTCACCACCTGTTGAATGAACATTTAACCCAAATGACCTTAATTCTTCCAATATTTCTTCTGTACCTTGAATTATAGCAGCAATAACTTCACCTGGAACTTTGTTTTTATTTCTTCCAATAGTAGATGAAACTAATATATTGTCAACTGCACCCACACAAAGCAAGTCATCTAAATTCATAATCAATGCATCTTGAGCAATCCCTTTCCAAACAGAAATATCCCCTGTTTCTTTCCAGTAAGCATAAGCTAAAGAAGATTTAGTTCCTGCACCATCAGCATGCATTACAATACAATGATCTTTGCTATTTGATAAATAATCTGGTACTATTTTACAAAAAGCCCAAGGGAAAAGGCCTTTGTCAATGTTTTTTATGGCATTATGAACTTCTTCTTTTCCTGAACTAACACCTCTTTGGGCATATCTAGAATCATCTTTCATGAAAATTGTATCCCTGAGGACACATAAAATTATTTACTAATTATCTTTCGGAACGTAATCAAAATTTAAAACAATAAATTGAGTTCTTCTATTTTTTTGATGAGCAGCTTCTTGTTCTTCATTAGTAGAAAGTTTAGAAATTGCATCGCACTCTAATCCTTTCATTCTTGGAATTGTTTCTCCATATCCGACAGCTTTCATTCTCTCTGATGGAATTCCCTTAGAAACTAAATAGTCAACACATGACTGAGCTCTTCTTTGAGATAGTTTTTGATTGTAATCATCTCCTCCTCTACAATCCGTATGAGCTTGTAGTTCAATAACAATATTTGGATTATCTATTAAAGTATTATATAAAAAATCTAACGAATCCTCAGAATTTAGTTCTTCATTTACCAGTAACTCTGCTTTGTCTAAAGCATACTGTACTTCTGGAAAATCTATTGGCTTTTCACCAACAGGTTGAACCTCAAATGGATCGAAAAATGTTTTATTATCTTCTAAATTAAATGTTGAAAATTTAGACTTTCTGACCAAGAAACTGTCTTTTTGGCATTCTACTTCATATATAAGGTCATGCTCAATATATCTTTTACCTTCAGAAATTTCGTTAAATAATATTGTACCATCAATATCAGTTGTTTGAACATATTCTTCTTTAATTCCTCCATTAGTATCAATAGCTGTAACTTTAACTGTGGCTCCTGGGACAGGTTCTCCACTTTCTGCATTGGTAACTTCTACATAATATTTTAATAAAACTGGAGGAATATTAAAATTAAAAATATCATCATGACCTCTTGTCCCCTCTCTAGAAGATGAAAAAACTCCTCTTCTATCAGTATTTCTCTCAAAAATAATTCCAAAATCATGTTCAGGGGAATTAAGAGGATATTTTAAATTTTCAACATCTCCCCACTGTTTCTCACCCAAACTTTTTGCCTTAAACATATCTAGTCCTCCAAAACCTTCATAACCATCAGATGAAAAATACAAATCTCCGTTCTCTGATAAATAAGGAAACATTTCGTCATCCTGAGTATTGATAGATGCTCCCAAGTTAACAGGTGTCATCCAATTTTCTTCACGAGGATCATATTCTGAAATCCACAAGTCATGAGCACCAAAACCCCCAGGAAAATCTGCAGAGAAAATCATGATTTTCATTTCAGAATCCATGGCTGGATGTCCACACGAAAGAGTATCAGCCCCATCAGGTTTAAGTTTAACTTTTTTACTTTGAGTCCATGAATCACCCTTTCTTTTAGAATAGAAAATTTCGCAACCTAAGTCAACTTTCTTCATTCTAGGGCATCGAGTAAAATATATTTGATCTCCACTAGGGGATAAAACTGAAGGTCCTTCATTATCCTTGGTATTAATAGAGTTAGGAAGTAATTGTGGCTCACTCCATTTACCATTGTTATCCCTAGTTGTAGACCAAAGATCCATATAACTATCGCCAGTACGAGAGTCAATTCCATCACCATTGGAGCCATCTCTGGCAGAGACAAAAATTAAAGTATTATGATTAATGTCTCCCCAAGCAGGAGAATAATCATAGTGTTCAGAGTTAATTTGTCTTTCATTTAGAATTATATGTTTTGTACCATTTCTAACCCACTCTGCTTGGTGCTCACAAGAAGATAGTAAAGTATTAGCATGTTTATCATCTGGAAAAATCTCTAAATATTTTCTAATATTTACAGCCGCTGATTCATATTCCCCTTCTTCGACTAGTACATCTGCTAAAAGAATATAAACCTTTGGATGATCTTTTTGATATTTAAGCTTCATTGCTCTTTTATAATAGGTCTCTGCTTGAGCAGGCTCTACATCCAACCTATAACATTCAGCAATTTGAAAATTAATTCTTCCTTTTTCTTGAATATCTTTTTCCTTTACCTCACCTTTTTTATACAAATCTATTGCATCGAAATATGCTTCATTTTTAAAATTGATATCTGCTTGAACAATATATGGATTTTGAGCTTGTGAAAAATTGAATTCAGGGATAGCAAAAAAAGAAAAAATAAATAAAATTTTTATAATATTTTGATAAACTTTTTCAGAGTAAGACTGGATCATGACTTTTTGTTTGATGCTAAAATAACTATTTATTTTCTTAAAAAATCAAAAAAAAACAAATTTCATAGTTAGATTTTACTAAAAATAATTTGACATTTTCTCCTTAAGATAGTGTTTTGTTAACACTAAGTGCCAATTTTGTTAATAAATAATATGCAATTATAGCTATTAATAAACATGAAAAAACTTTTTAAAATTTATATTTGTTCGTTTATAATTATAGATATTTATTAAAAAATGGAAAAATCAAAATTAGAATACATTTGGTTAGATGGTTACACTCCTACTCAAAACATGAGAAGTAAAACCAAAATAGTAAATGATTTTAGCGGGAAATTAGAAGATTGTCCTATTTGGTCATTTGACGGTAGTTCTACTAAACAAGCAGAAGGAAATTCCTCAGATTGTCTTTTAAAACCAGTAGCATGTTACCCTGATCCAGTAAGAGAAAATGGATTTTTAGTGATGACTGAAGTTCTTAATGCTGATGGTACGGCTCATGATTCTAATGCTAGAGCTAAAATTGATGACGATGATAATGATTTTTGGTTTGGATTCGAACAAGAATATTTCATAATGGATGTTAATACTCAGCTTCCCTTAGGGTTTCCCATGGGAGGATATCCAGGGCCACAAGGAATGTATTATTGTTCTGTTGGCGGAAAGAACACCCATGGAAGACATCTTGTAGAGGAGCATGCGGATATATGCATTGAGGCAGGAATAAATATTGAAGGAATTAATCAAGAAGTTGCAAGCGGACAATGGGAATTTCAACTTTTTGCAAAAGGAGCAAAAAAAGCTGGCGATGAAATGTGGGTAGCAAGATATATTCTTGATAGACTAACAGAAGATCATAATTACTATATAGAATATCATCCAAAGCCTATAAAAGGAGATTGGAATGGATCAGGAATGCATGCCAATTTTTCTAACACGATTTTAAGAACCTGTGGATCCAAAGAGATATATGAAAAGGTGTGTGAAGCATTTAGACCTCTTACTAAAGAACATATCAATGTATATGGACAGTTCAATGACCAGAGGTTAACTGGTCTTCATGAAACTGCTGCAATTACTGACTTTAGCTATGGCGTTTCAGATAGAGGAGCTTCTATAAGAATTCCTATTATAACAGTTGAGAATGGCTGGAAAGGTTGGTTAGAAGATAGGAGACCTGCATCTAATGGAGATCCTTACAAAATAGCAGGAAGAATTATTGAAACTGTTAAAACTGCAAAAATTTAATGAAATTAATAATCATTAAATCTACTTAGACTTATTTTTCTTATTTGAAGATGTAGCAGAATTTATTTCATCATCAAAAGCAGCAGTTTTTATATCATCTTGAATTTGCTGTGAAGCATCTCTGAGTTGTCTCATTCCTCTTCCAAGTGTTCTTGCCATTTTAGGAATACTTTTAGATCCAAAAAATAATAAAACTATTAAGAAAACAAATATTAACTCTCCAGCGCTTATACCTTCAAGAATTAAAAATCCTACTAACATTAAGAATTAATTTTATTCTTAGATAAATCAACCACTAAAGGAGTTGCTATAAATAGAGATGAATAAGTTCCTATTACAACACCTACCATTAAAGCAAATGCAAAACCTTTAATAGATTCTCCTCCAAAAATAAAAATAGTTAATAGCACCAAAAATGTACTTAATGATGTATTAATAGTTCTTGAAAGAGTACTATTAAGAGCTTTATCAACTACTTGAACTGCAGAAGATTTTTTATGTAGTATAGAATACTCTCTGATCCTATCAAATACAACAACAGTATCGTTAATCGAATATCCAACAACAGTTAATATTGCAGCAATAAATGCTTGATCAATCTCCATAGAAAAAGGAACTATGTTGTAAAATATTGAGAATAAACCTAACACAAATAATACATCATGAAACATGGCTATTAAAGCTCCTAGACCAAATTGCCATTTTCTAAATCTATATGCGATATAAATGAAAATTATAAATAAAGAAAATAAAACAGCAAGAAACGAACCTTTTATTAATTCATCAGATATTTGACTTTCAACTCCTCTAGATGTTAATAAACTGTAGGTCATAGCTTCATCAGAAGCTTCATCGTTATAGTATCCCAAGTCATTAAATGCTTGTGCCAAAGAAGCATCAATTCTAGCTACTTTTTCTTTATTTTTAATAACCGCCTTTTCAAGAAATTTAGTGGTGATTTCAAGCGTATAAGCATTATCAACAGTTTTAACTTCAGGAGCAACATTGTTTCCCTCGTCATTAACGCACCTTTCACTAATTGCATTTCTTACTGCAGATTTATCAATTTTTTCAGAAAACTCAACCCTGTAAGTTCTTCCTCCAGTAAATTCAACTCCGCCATCTAATCCTCTTGTAACTAAAGAAAAAATTCCGAAACTAACTATTAAACCAGAAAATACATAAAATATTTTTCTCTTCTTTAAAAACTGAATGGTACTTCCAGTAAATAAATTTTCAGTGAACTTTCTTGAAAAAAAGACATCTTTTTTTCTATCTAGGAGATAAGAAAATATTAATCTTGTTATAAAAATTGCAGAAAATAAAGAAGTGAAAACTCCTATAATAAGTGTTGTTGCGAAACCTTGAATAGGACCTGAACCAAAATAGGCTAATACAACAGCTGTAAGAAGTGAAGTAACATTGGCATCAATAATTGCAGAGTAAGCATGCTTGTAGCCATCCTGTATCGCTAGTTTAATACCTTTTCCATTTTTCAACTCTTCTCTTATCCTTTCATATATAAGAACATTAGCATCAACTGACATTCCAATAGTCAATACTAAACCTGCAATACCTGGAAGAGTAAGTGCAGCACCCAATGATGCAAGAGTTCCAATAATAAAAAATACATTGGCAATAAGAGCAACATTGGCAACCCATCCAGCTCTTTTATAATAAAATATCATGTAAAAAAGAACCAACAAAAAAGCAAAAAAGAATGACCAAAGACCAGAATTTATATTTTCCTCACCTAGTGAAGGACCTACAATAGCTTCATCAACAATTACAGATGGAACTGGCAAGGATCCTGCCTTAAGTATATTTGCTAGATCTTGTGCTTCTTCAATAGTTTCAAAACCACCAGATATTTCGGTATTACCACCAGATATTTTTTGTCTTATGAAAGGGGAAGAAAATACCTGATCATCTAATACTATTGCAATGACCTTACCTACTTTTTGTTCTGTCCATTTAGACCAAACATCTGCGACATTAGAGTTAAAAGATAACGCAACCGAAGGCTTTGATTCATTATCAAAACTTTGTGTGGCATTAATAACATCTTCACCATTAATCTTAGGCTCTCCACTTGTAGGAATCTCAATTGCCATAAGGGTATGTCCTGTAAAACTTTGAGAAGTTTCATATTCACTTACATCTCTAGACCACAAGAATTTATGCCTACGTAAATTAAAAATATCTCTAGCCATTTTTGATTTAAGCATTGAGTTAATTTTTGCTGTATCAACAGCCTTAGCAACACCAATATATGGGCTATTGGAGGAATGTATAAACCAAAGTGTTCCATTAAGAATTTTACCATCTGCTAACATAATAGAATCTTCTATAGCTTTCTCAATAGACTTTTCTTCCAAAATAGAATCATTGATTTTTTTCTCTTTCATATAAGTTGCTAAATCAACTTCGTTTAGAGAATTCAAAGAATCATCAGAAATTTCTAAAAAGTCAGAATTAATTTCATTGGTATTATTTTTAGAAACAGCTTTATTAAGTTGTAAAAATTCATCGGTCCAATCAGCATGAGCACCATCCCAAAATTCTAAACTTGCAGTTGATTGTAATAAATTTCTGATTCTATTTTTGTCTTTTGCTCCAGGTAATTCAATTTGCAGTCTTCCAGAAACAGCTAACTTCTTTATATTAGGTTGACTAACTCCAAACTTATTGATTCTTGATTCAATAATCCTGTGAGTTTTTTCAATAGCATCTTGACTTAAATCTCTAAGCGTTTGAATAATTAAGTCATTTTTATTAGAAGAGGTTTTTTCAACAGAATTTATATCCATGTAATCCTTTAACCCATTACTGAAAAAAATCATTGGAGGATTCTTAGGATAAAGGTTTTTGTAATGGGCATAAAAAAGTCCAATAAAATCATCATTATCTGCATCTAATAAAGTTGTTCCTTCTTTGAAATCTTTTAGAGCGGAATTAAATGGATTTTTAAAAGATATTTTGGAAGAATTACCAGCGAAATTCTTAACTAAATCTTCAATCGAGACTTCTAATGTCACACTCATTCCACCTTGTAGATCTAAGCCAAGGCCAAGTTCTTGATCTTTACACCTTTGATAATCTAAATCTATTACAGGGTAAGTAGGTTGATCTGCTTTTTCAGCTAAAAGTTTTTGTTCGTAGAAAGAAACTATTTGTTGCTTTTCTTTATCAGGGCCAATGACTAAAGTATCTCCATTAATGACAAACTCAACAGCTTCATTAGATAAAGAATCGTATTTCATCTCTGCTAAATCATGAATATCAGACTCAAAAGATTTGGTAACCCATGAAAAAGAAAGCTGGTATAAACAAGCTAAAAATAATAGGATAGTAAAGATCCAAATTGCACTTCTATTACGCATTAAAAAAAATTTTGTTAATAATATAAATAAAATTGAGGGCGCAAATATAAAATTTCAATTGGTTATTACCAACAATTATACAACAAGTTAACATTGTTATACTTTAAGAACTACATTTGTACTGAGAACATTATCAATAATTTAAGGTCTTTGACCACTTAACTGTCGATTTGAATACGTTTAATTAAAATGAAAGTTAATTATATTATAAAATCTACTTATTTATTCTTTTTAATTGTTATTAATAACTCTTTTTATAGTCAATTTTTTTCTTTAAATCAAGAAAATTCTATTCCTGTAATAAATAATAACGACACCTTAAAAAACCCGTGGACTGGCGGATTTAATTCTGTCCAAATTTCAAAAATAGATCTGAATAATGACCAAATTGAAGATTTATTTGTTTTTGATAGAAGTTGTAATAAAGTAATTACTTTTTTAAATGACAACAATCAATTCATTTATGCTCCTAAATATGAATCAAAATTTCCAAATGATTTAAAGAATTGGGTTCTTTTAAGAGATTACAATAATGATGGTAAAAAAGATATTTTTAGTTACGTTTCTGGAGGAATTGGTGTTTGGAAAAATACCAGTATTTTAAATGAAATATCATTTGCTTCTCAAAGTTTTTTTCAATCATCTATTAATAGCTTTGTTTCTTATTTATTATCCTATCAATATAATAACGATTATAATATTTATGTAATATCTTCAGACATTCCTAGCATATCAGATATTGATAATGATGGAGATCTTGACATCCTAAATTTTGGAGTTCAAGGATCGAGAATAGAATATCATCAAAATCAGGCAGTACAAATTGGGAACCTTGACACCCTAGCATTTGAAATGAAAAACACATGCTGGGGACATTTTAGTGAATCCGGACTATCAAATACTTGTACTCTTTTCGATACATGTTTTCAAAATGTACCTAATCCACAAGACTCTACAAGTATTTTGAGGAATAATTTGAGACACAGTGGATCTACTGTTCTTGCATTAAATTTAAACAACGACCAAGTCAAAGATGTCATATTAGGAGATGTATCATACAGTAACATTGTAGCATTATATAACGATAATAAAGGGATTAATATGAATACCTCATTTATAAGTCAAGACACCACCTTCCCTAATTATTCAGTTCCTGCTGATTTACATTTGTTCCCTGGAGTTTTTCATGAAGATGTAGATCATGATGGTATGAAAGACTTACTGGTGTCACCTAATTCTAATAGTGATGCTGAAGATAAAAATAGTATATGGCTTTATAAAAATTTTGGAAATAATCAAGTTCCTCAATTTTATTTACAAGAGCAAAATTTCCTTCAAAATAATACAATCGAAGTTGGAAGAGAATCTAAGCCTATTTTTGTTGATATAAATAATGACCAAATTGAAGATTTAATAGTTGCTAATTTTGGTGAATTTGATTTAAGTGTCCCTATTCATTACAGGTCTTATATTGAATCTTACATAAATGTAGGAACCCAACAAAATCCAGTATTTTCTAAATCATCTAATGATTTTCAAAATATATCAACTCTTATTAATGACATAAATCTTATCCCAAGTTTTGGAGATTTAGATAATGATGGTGACTTAGATGCTATCATTGGGGACTACAGTGGCAAACTTCATTATTTGGAAAATACCTCTTCCAATCTAAGTATTATTAGTCTTTCAATAGGTAGCTCTCCAATGAATGATGTATTTGGCAATACATTCGATTTTGGATTTAATGCTCATCCAACTCTCTATGATATAGATAATGATAATGATCTTGATATTATCGTAGGAGAAGCCCTTGGAAATCTCAACTTTGTAGAAAATGTTGGAGACTCTATTAACTTTAATTTTGATTTAAGAAATGAAAATTTTGGCGGTGTTGATGTTTCTGAATGGTGGACAAATATTGGTCTAAGTTCTCCCGTTTTTTACAAAAATGGCAATAATCTTGAATTATATGTGGGTAGTAAAAGAGGGACTATTTTTAAATACGATAACATTGAGAATAATTTAACCGGTAACTTCAACTTAGTTGATAGTAACTTTAAAACTATAAATGTTGGTTCTCACTCAAGCCCAGCTATTTTCGATTTAAATAATGACTCCTTAGAAGATTTTATTATAGGTAATAAAAGAGGGGGATTATCACTATTTATAGGATTTAATGACTCTGTCAATACATCAATTTTAAATGAGGAAATATTACATCAAGAACATTTTATTTTTCCAAATCCGTCTAATGATTTTATTACTGTTAAAAATTTAAATTCCACAATAGCATATGAAATTATAAATCTATCAGGTAAAAGAGTTAAAACTGGAATCAGCGATGGAGAAATAGAAATAAAGAACTTGGAAAATGGAATTTATTTTTTACAAATTAGTTCTGGATATAACTATAAAGTATTAAAATTTATTAAGTGCAAATAGATAGTTTAAAAACCATAGTTTTTATAGATGATGAGTGTATTTTTTGTAATTACTGGGGGAACTTTATATTAAAAAATGATCAATCTAATTCAATATTAATAAGCCCAGCCAACTCTTCTTTTTTTAAAGAGATTCAAAATAAATACACCCTTTTACCCGATCCAAAAGAGACTATTATTCTATTTCACAATAATGATATTTTTGAAAAGTCAAATGCAGTAATCAAAATTGCAAGATTGATGAAAAATTGGCATTCAATTATTATTATTGGTTATATAATCCCAAAGATTATTAGAGACTTTTTATATGATATTATAGCAAAAAATAGAAAGTCATTAATGACAGATTCTTGCGTTATAGATGAACTAAAAAAAAGGGATAAATATATTTTATAATATTTAAATACTATTTAGTGCGCCGTTCATATTTCTGACTGCATCAGCACTTTTAGTAAATAAATCTTTTTCATTACTATCTAAATCTAACTCCAAAATATTTTCCCAACCATTTTTTCCAATAATAACTGGAACCCCTATACATATATCACTTTGACCATACTCACCTTCTAGAAAGACTGAACATGGTATGATTCTTTTTTGATCATTTAAAATACTATCGACTAAATATGATACGGCAGCTCCAGGTGCATACCAAGCAGAAGTCCCCAACATTGATGTTAATGTTTTCCCTCCAACCATAGTGTCTGCTGCAACCTTTGCTAATTTATTTTCTTCTAATAATTCGCTAATATTTATCCCATTGTATGAAGCAAGTCTGGTTAATGGTATCATAGTAGTGTCTCCATGACCACCTATAACCATACCATGAATATCATTTGAAGGTTTTTGCAAAGCCAAAGAAAGGTAAGTTCTGAATCTAGCACTATCTAAAGCTCCTCCCATTCCAATAATTCTATTTTTAGGCAATCCACTCTCTTTTAAAGTTAAATAAGTCATGGTGTCCATTGGATTAGAGACAATCACAATGACTGCTTCAGGAGAATATTCTAAGATGTTATTGGTAACCGTTTTTACAATGCCAGCATTTACCCCAATAAGTTCTTCCCTTGTCATACCTGGCTTTCTAGGAATGCCACTGGTTACAACAACAACGTCGCTTTGAGCAGTTTTAGAATAATCATTTGTAGAACCCACTATTTTAGTATTAAACCCTAACAATGACGATGTTTGCATCATATCCAAAGCTTTTCCTTCGGCAAAATTTTCTTTAATATCTAATAAAACAACTTCACTAGCTATTCTTTTAAATGCTATTGCATCTGCACATGTTGATCCTACATTTCCTGCTCCTACTATAGTTACCTTCATAATATTATTATTTTTAAAATTAAATTTTCCAAAGTTCTAAATATCAATATTAGCATACTTAGCATTTTTTTCTATGAATTCCCTTCTTGGTGGTACTTCGTCTCCCATTAGCATGGAAAAAATTCTATCTGCCTCGGCAGCACTATCAATATTTACTCTTCGCAAAGTTCTATTTTCTGGAGACATCGTAGTGTCCCAAAGTTGTTCAGCATTCATTTCTCCAAGTCCCTTATACCTTTGAATATGAACACTAGATTCCGAACCAGAACCTTTCAATTGATTTACTAATTGGTCTCTTTGGTCATCATTCCAAGCATATTTAGCCTGTTTACCCTTTTTTACCAAATATAATGGAGGAGTTGCAATATATAAATATCCTTTTTCTATTAATTCTTTCATATACCTAAAGAAGAAAGTCATAATTAAAGTCTGAATATGACTACCGTCAACATCCGCATCACACATTATAATAACCTTGTGATACCTTAGTTTTTCAAGATTTAGGGCTCTTGAGTCTTCTTCTGTTCCAACCCTAACACCTAAAGCTGTATAAATATTTTTAATCTCTTCATTTTCGAAAATTTTATGTTGCATGGCCTTTTCAACATTTAAAATCTTCCCTCTTAATGGCATAATAGCTTGGAAATGTCTATCTCTACCTTGCTTGGCTGTTCCACCAGCAGAATCTCCCTCAACAAGATAAACCTCACAATCTTCGGGTATTTTGGACGCGCAATCAGATAATTTACCAGGCAATCCAGCGCCTCCCATTGGATTTTTACGCTGCACCATTTCTCTTGCTTTAGTAGCTGCATGCCTTGCTGTAGCGGCAAGAATAACTTTCTGAATAATCTGTTTAGCATCATCTGGATGTTCCTCAAGATAATCACTTAGCATTTCACTCACAGCCTGACTTACAGGTGCATTAACTTCTCTATTACCCAATTTTGTCTTTGTCTGTCCTTCAAATTGCGGTTCCTGAACTTTTACTGAAACAATAGCTGTTAATCCCTCTCTAAAGTCATCACCAGAGATTTCAAATTTTAGTTTATCTAGCATACCAGATTTATCAGCATACTTTTTTAGAGTGTTGGTTAACCCCCTTCTAAAGCCTGAAAGGTGCGTACCTCCCTCATGGGTATTTATATTGTTTACATATGAGTGAATATTCTCAGCATATGAATTATTATAAATTAAAGCCACTTCTACAGGGATACCGCTTTTTTCTCCTTCAACGCTAATGACATTTTGAATTAATTTTTCCCTATTTCCATCTAAAAATTCTACAAATTCAGCTAAACCTCTTTCAGAATAAAATTTATCAGCTAATTGATTACCTTCTTCATCTTTAGAAGACTCTCTTTCGTCTGTTAATGTTATGTTAAGACCTTTATTTAGAAAAGATAACTCACGCATACGAGTAGCTAAAACTTCATATTGATAATCTAAAGATTCGAAAATTTTAGGATCTGGGAAGAAAATCACTTCGGTTCCTCTTTTATCTGTAGAACCTGATTCTTTAACTAAGTATTGTTCTTTTCCCTGCTTATACTCTTGAACATAAATTTTACCTTCTTTATGAACACTAGCTTTTAGATCAATAGATAATGCATTTACAACTGATACTCCTACTCCATGTAGCCCACCTGAAACTTTGTAAGAGTCTTTATCAAACTTTCCTCCTGCACCAATTTTGGTCATTACTACTTGTAAAGCAGATACTCCCTCTTTTTTATGGATTCCGACTGGTATTCCCCTACCATTATCCATAACTTTAATTCCATTACCTTCTAAAATAGTAACGTTGACTTCTGTACAATGTCCAGCTAAAGCTTCGTCAATAGAATTATCTACAACCTCATAGACTAAATGGTGTAATCCTCTTGATCCAACATCACCAATGTACATTGATGGACGCATTCTTACATGCTCCATTCCCTCTAGTGCTTGAATACTATCTGCTGAATAATTTTTCTCTTCGCTCATCTAATAATTTTGAATGAACAAATATACTACTAATAGAATATTTTTTAATGCCTCTATCCCCTATAAATTAGATACTTTTCAACATTTTAAAAACTAAAGGTAACACCCCCTAAAATATTGATAGACTGAACTGGGAAATTAGACCAA
>CEOC01048506.1_pt1 | contig 20040 bp, 11 predicted proteins | sample 356191 | NCBI WGS metagenome assembly CEOC01 (sample SAMEA2619952, study PRJEB7988) | marine metagenome | biome: marine biome (ENVO:00000447); feature: deep chlorophyll maximum layer (ENVO:xxxxxxxx); material: "saline water (ENVO:00002010), including plankton (ENVO:xxxxxxxx)" | depth 17 m
CAAGCTGAACTAATTTTTCCGTATAATGGTGAACTCATAATTATTCTATTTCGCTAAACACCGCGTAGACTTTAACGTTACGTTTTCTGCCTTTGCGTATGGTAGCTATTAATTCTTTTCTCTCTTTTACTTCTTCTTCTTTAATTGGATAATATTTAGGATTGGTACTATTTAATTTTCTTTTTTTCATTACATATTGCCTAGATCAGGTACTTTTTTATTTAAATTTTTAGTACTACTAACCCCACTAGTACCACCTTTTAAACCTAATTTTTTAGCAAAAAATCCAGTAATTTTGTTAACATTTTTCGCAACTAAATTACGCAAACCTCCTGAAGTTATAGCTTTTGCTGTAGCTGCAATACCTTTACCCGCAGTGCTAACGCCCGCAAAAGTTGGATTAAGAGTTACTCCTCCTACAACAGCGTCTGTAAGAGCTTCTCTCTCATTAACTATTTCTTGTTGCGTCATATTTATATTTTGCGTAGGATCCATTACTCGAGGTTGTAGCGAAGTATTAAACTTAGCATCTCTTAAAGGACTTTTATTCATAAAGGGACTAGAAAACTTACTACTCATAATTTAAAATTTACTTGCATTATTAACTTCATTTATTGCTTCTTGTATATCACTTAGATCTGCTGGTAGTGTTAAATCTAAACCAGCTTTAAAAACAGTTTCTTTTATACCATCTTTAAATATAATAAGTGTTGGTGCCATACGTACTTTATATTTTTTCTTAGCAGCTGGACATACGGCTATATCTGCTCTATAATATATAACATCTTTTAGTTCAGACCATTGATCAAACTTATTAGCATCGTTAAACTTAGCGTAAAACTCTACAATAACAGGTTTACTTTGATCATCACCAAAAGCTTGTTTTTCATTTATTTTATTATCAAAGTTATCATCTGTTATCCACTCTTGAGCAGATACATTAAATGATAATAATAATAAAATTATATTTAAGTATTTCATCTTCCGTTTTTTTGTATCTCGTACAGTCTTTCGTCAATCTTATCAATAGTTTCTTTTATCTCTTCAACATCTTCTTGCGTATCCATGATGGTTTGACGTATCAACTCGTCTTTTAAATCATATTCTACTCTATCAATAACTGGTGCAGGTAATTCTTTAGCTTGAGCTATATCTGCTTGTAATGTAAACCACATACCAGCTAACATAATTACAAAACCTACTATCATACCTATTGTTTTAAGATCAAGCGTTACCTGTGTTTCTTCACCTATCTTCTGTGCCATATTATCTTAGTGTTATATTTAAACCTACTGATCCATTATAAATTTTACTATCCCAGAACTTAGTATATTCGCCTTCAAAAAATACACCAATTGATTTGTTTAGTTTCCAGCCAAATACTACACCAGCTTGATAATCTTCCCATTGCTCTAAGTCTGAGTCTTGACGTAATCCGCCTAATCCCCAATTGTTTCTATTTAAATAACTAAAGTCTTCATCGCCTTTTACATACTTGTGATATGGTAATAAATAAGAACCATAAGCATGAAGCCAGAAATTATTTTTATAATGATAGAAGTCAAAACCGACAACAGGTGACACAACACCAAACGGATCTAATAAATCCCACTGCTCGTTATTATAACGATTAATAAGTGATTCAAATATAGTGTCACGGAACTGTAAATCAGTGTAAGCTACTTCATTTCCTTGTGGATCATACCAATAATAATCATAAACATCTTCACCATCAATGTTAATAGTAACCCATTGATCAGTATATCCATAGTTATATCCTAATTGATACCAATAGTTAACAGGCCAACCATTTTCGTCTGTTTCATTTAACCATATTTCAATTGGATTATATCCATAAGCTCTATCATGTGTACGGTATATAACTCCAGCATTAAATGAAAATTTATCACCCATGGGTATTTTACCTCTAATTTCAGCTGACTTATAATTAAAGTTTACTTTACCTTGTTTTCTACTTTCAACTTTAACCATGTGGTATTTACCGCTATGTTTTAGAAAATAACGGTGATTTTTAAATACTTCATCTCTGGATCTTTCTTTTTCAGTATGAAATACATATTCAAGACCTTTAATCGGTGAGTTAGAAGCTGCTAAACCTACGTTAGATTCAGTACCATCATAATAGTTTTTGCCTTTTATTTCATAATCAAATCTAGCAATCTTACGAATACCAAAACCATAGCGATAATCAAAGTCATAATAGTCTGTACCATCTACTACAACAGGTGGTTCGTATATGTTTCCACTAGGATTAGTTCTTACAAAATAATCTTTTGGTTCTTCTTTAGGGTTTTGTATATCACCAGCTACATAAATAGTACTATACTTAAATATATCTTCGTATATACTTTTAAATAAGCTTTTCTTTTCTTGAGCGTTAACAGATACCGCAATAACCGCCGCAAAGAGGACAAGGACTAGTTTTTTCATTTTTCATTATTTGTATTTTTTAAACATTAATTTATATAACAAACTATTCCAAGCTTGTTGAATTTTATCGATTAGTTTTATAATTTTCTTTTTCATTTTTTATGTTTTACGTAATATTGTATTGTACCATCAGGTCTTTCTACTTGCATGTAATCAACTCCTAGTTCACCTTTTGGTTTATAATGATTTGGTCCTGATAAAGGTATTTTTTTAGTAAAACCTTTTGCTTTAACTTCTTTAACCTGCTTAGCATAGTTTTCTTTTATCTTTTCATCTTCTTTATTTTCACGATCAATAGTACTTTGTCTACCATAATATGGTAAACCAAACTGCCAACCGCTCCAACCAAGTACTAAAGCAACTCTTTGCCAAGTTCTTACTGATTCATCAGAAGCTTGTCTTAAGTTATTCACCTTCATTAATACTCTATCAACAGGTGCGTTAGTAAACGCCGCTATAATTTGAGCAACTGCTAAGTAAGCAGGATTATCTATACTCCAACCTCTTCTTTTTATTTCGTCTCTTTCAAAAGTAAAAGTTCTAGCAGCTGATTTAAGTTTTCTAAACTTAGCATCTATAACCGAACTTACATCAAACACATCGTCAGGTATATCTCTATAATCTGGTTTATTTTTATCTGACTCATCAGCTATACGCATAAGTATATTTTTACTTGTTGCTATTATTGCTCCACCAAAACCAAGTCCAAATAATAAAGAATCAGTCATACCATTTAAAGTATTAGCAAATCTTTCTTGTTTTCTTTTATCTTCTTCTTCTTCATCATCAAACAACATTGCAAATAAACCTTGTTGTAAAGAATTAAATATTAAGTTTTGCATACCAACATAATAAATAACGCTTGACATGTTACTTAAATCACTTTCTCGCTGTGTCATGCCAGGTTTTTTACGTCTGTTATACAGATCTAATATAGATTTTTTAGTTTTTCTATTCATCTGCATTGTTATGTTTTGAAAAGATAACAATACACGACCAGCAATACTAGCTTGTTGAGATGATATTCTTGCAGGATTACTCGACTGTTGAGTTTCTTCTGCTATTGCATAAAAATCTTGAAAAGCTTTTTCATCAGCTTCTGCTTCAGTATATAATTTACCTGTGTCAGGATTAACTCTATTTAATAAAGCTTTTTTACGATTAATAAAAAATGTAGAACCACCAAGTGCAATAGCAAAACTATCCATAACTCTAGTAATAGCAAAACCTTTATCCATTAAATAACTAAAAGCACCTTTTATACCACCTTTTTTAGCAGCGTCAGCAAGTTCAGCTTCATTTACATTAATTCTTAAACCATCACGTCTGTTTATTAAATAATCAGAGTTCATTAATTTCATAAATGTAGGCCACATTTCTTTACTTCCAAAAGCTTTAGCGGCTGCATATAGATTATTATCACCCCAATTTATGAAATTTACCGTTGATAATGTTTGAAGTAGTCCAGATCTTGAATTTAAAAACATTACGTTAGCAACAGAAGCATTAAGCCAATCAAGCATTTCATTTACAACTCTAGCGCCACTACCAGTAATTACAGGCCTATTGCTACCCGACTTCATTCTACGTATAGAATCTTTTAATGCTTCTACATATTTGCTTCCATATATAGCCTCAAGCTTATTTAAATTTTCTGGACTAAATATAATATCTACATTTTCATTAAACTCAGCCATTAACTCAGATCTAAATGATCCGTCCATAGCATTTAATATATCATTTTTAATACTTCCACCTAACCAATTTTTACCTGGCGCTGGATATTCAGGACTTCTTTGTATTGATGCTAGTTCATCGGCAAAAGTTTGAAGTTCAATATCTGCTTCTACTGCTTTTACTAAACGATTAACATCTCTTTTTGACATATCAGGTATTTCATTACCTTGCTTATTCCATAAATAAACTCTTACAGCTTGTTCTTTATTAAATGGTCCACCATCTATTTCTTTTAATAGTGGATTATTAAAGCTAAGTTTACTACCTTTTAATGTTGGAAACTTTTTTCTTAAAGCAGCAAAATCTCTACCAACATTTACTTTTGCACTTAATAATTCTAGCTCTGCTTTATTGTAAGGATCAAGTAAGTTATCATTTATCCATTTAGCGTGTCTATCACCTTGTTCGCCTTTTCCTCTTAAAGCATATGTTAATCCTTCAAAATCTTCAGCAGATGCTGTAATAGTAAGTTGTTTTCCTATACGTTTAAATATACCTCCATCTTTTTTCTTACCTTCTAATCTTGCTCTAACTGTAGAATACTTTTTAAATGACTCAACACCTGTAACTTCTTCAATTATTTGATTTATATCATTATTTAATTTAACTTCTTTAGTTTGAGCTTGTTCAACTCTATTTTTAACATCAACAGCATCTAATATTTGACTAACAGCTTCGACATTAGCAAATGAATCATCTGCAAAATAAAAATCATTATAACCTTCAGCGGTTTTATTTAAAACAAAATCAACCTTAGCTTGTGGTGATCCATCACCTAATCCTGTAATATTAGCTAAAGGTATATTAATACCAATGCTTTTTAAGAATTGTTGTATAGCTGGTGCAGCTGTCGCGGGTCTTGCAGTTAAAACAAATATATCGCCGCTACCAAATTTACCTTGACGTTTTCTAGCAAGATCTGCTAATGGTCCTTCTGCTGTGTCGCTAGCTACATTTTCAAAATTACTAAAATCAAATTCAGCACCTGCTTCTACAAGATTAGCAGCTTCTCTAGCAAATTCAGCAGCACTTATCTCTTTTGTTTTACCGTCAGGTGTTTTTACTATAACCTTTTCTTTTGTTTTAGCAAGTGTATCATCAAAATCAAATACACTTATACCTTTTGGTTTTGGTGTTCTTTTACTAGATAAAACCTTGGTTTTTAACGAGTTTGTAGCAACAGTTTTCATTTTTTCAACTGTCATGTTAGAGTCAAATACTTCAGGACCTTTATCTACAAGTGATTTTTTTGTTGCAACATCTTTATCTTTAGCTATTTTTAAATCAAGTTTAAATTGTTTTTGCACGTCAGCTTTAGTCATACCTTTTAAGGTATTAATTATAGCTTTGTTTTGAGCAACAACTACGTTTGCGCCGTCTCTAAACTGAGGATCTACTTCAACATCGAATATTTCAGGTATAGATTTACCATCAACAGGACTAGCATAAGAATTTTGATTTACGCCAGATGCCGACATTCTTGCAACAGGTCCAATTAATCCAGGGTATTTATCTATAATATTATTTAATTGACCTGATTTAATAGCTGGAATTGTATTAGTATAAAACCAAGCCGGCATGTTATTTTTATAATCAACATTAACTAAATCATCATCACTTTTAGATTTATCAGTTGTAGTGTCGTTCATTATAGCTCCTTGCCCATACGAAGCAACAGTAACGTCTTTTAAAGCATTTACATAATTTCTTCCTTTCATCGCGGCTGCAAACAGAGGTTTGTTAGCAGCAAAATTAGGCATACCATGTTCTATTAAAATAGGTACTTCAAAATTAGCTTTTTTAGATTTAGGATTTATAGGATAAAAAGAATAAGCAGCAGCTGATCTTAGTGGACCAGCAGTGTGATTTCTAGAATCATTAACCATTTCACCAAAAAACCAAGCATCTTTTTTATTATCTTGTAAAAAATCTGCTACATCTCCCCAAAACTCAATTAATATTTCTGGTTTTAAAGCTTCATTATCTTTATTAAAATCTTTTAATCCTTTTGGATTTAATTTATTAGAGCCTTGTATATCAGAAGTTTTAGTTCCAATGCTAGAAGGCAAAATATCTGTTTGAACACTAGCTGGTACATTTGCTGTTGCGTTTCTATATTCTTGAGTACTAAGAAATAAACTGTTTTCGATACCACCTGCCATTCCTCTTCTAATAAAACTTTTCCATTTAGGATGTTTATCTAAAAAATCATTTACTACTCTATTTCTAGCTTGCTCATAGGTTTCTATAGTTTTACCTTTTTTATCTTTTTTATAAGGAGCACTTTGATCTCTTAAACCTGTGTATACTTTATCTTTTATATTTCCAGGCTTTAAATCTTTTTCTAGTTTTTGATAGCTTATAGTTGGAATAGGTTCAGCTTTAGATATTTCGGAAACTGTTTGATCTACCGCTGTTTCTTCTAGTTTTATTACCTCTTTAACATCAATTTTTTTAGAAGCTTTAACTTTAGGAAAAGTTCTTCCCGACTTTGTTAAAGGTTCAACAGGACCAGAATCTACAACTAAACTACCATCAGCTGCTGTTTGTATTCTCATTGGTCCTCTACCCATATCTGCTAAAACTTGATTTGGTGTACGGTTATCTACTTGGGTACTTTTAACCTTTGCTCTTTTACTAAACTTAGCACCACTTCGTTTTCTTGAAGCAGGATCAGGATTAGATGTTTCTAGTATTCTGTTTCTAATATGAGTATTTAACAACCCTCTAATAGTTTGACCAGCTCTGTCTCTATAAATAGGTTTTTCAGGTTTTATTCTAATTAAATCTAAATAATCTTTTAATGTACCTGTTTTTTTACCGTCAGTATATAATGCTTTTTTAACATTAAGAGGTATAAATGTACCTTTACCATCTACGTCTAGCGCATCAGGTAAATTAGCAAAATCAGCTTGAGCGTTATCAATTAAAAAACGTTTTGCAGCGTTTAAACCATCTGCATCTGTTTTTTGAAAGTTTCTTGTTTTATCTGATAATGTTTGTGGATTAATACCAAACATATCACCGTATACTTGAGCTACTTGTGTAGGTATATTTCTAGTTTCAGCTAAAGTTACATCTGTTCTTCCGGGATATGACTCTTGAATTGACTCAGTTATTCTAGTTTCTAAACCATTTTTATCTGTTTGTACATTTTCTAATATAGCATCAGAATATGTAGTTGTTTGACTAGGTGTACGTCTAGTTTCTGCAACTTCTGTTACATCGGTTTCTACAGCTACATCACCCATTTGGTCAGCTTGTATACCTGGACCACCAGTTCTATCAGCTATAGCTGCATCAATTTCAGGTTTTCTAGTTCTTATTGTTTCAGCTAAATATGTACTAACTTGTGCTCCACCTTCCAACGAAAAACCAGCTAATGCACTAGTGTTTCTAGGACCATATTTACCTTGACCAGATCCTTCAAACTGTCCTAATACTTGATCAATAACAACTTCTTTAGCAGCTTCCATTTCTTGCTGACTATTTATATTAAGTGATTTACTTATTAATGGCCAGTTTTTTTCTACAATTGCTTGAGCTATTGGAAACTGTTGATCTGTTTGGTTTTGTATTGCATTGTTTAAACCTTGTTGAAGAGCATTGTTATCTACATCCATGTAAACTTCAGTTGCTTCAGGTAGTTTTTGACTTTGTACAACACCTAAATCAACTTCTGTTTCAAGACCCATATCTACTTCTTGGTCTAAATTTACTCCAGCTTTATCTAAAGTTTGTTGAGATAAACCTTTACCGCTTAATACATCTTTATTAAAATCTTTTAAGAAATCTATAACCTGTTTACCATCTTCAAAACTTTGTTTAAAACCTATAGTTTCTAAAAATTTATTTACAAGACTCATTATTGGTCCTGTTTCTTTAACATCTACAGTACCTTGAGTTAAACCATCACTAACAACAGCCATAACTTCTTCATAAAACTGCGCTTCATCTATTTTTCCTTCTAATAAATCTTTTCTATAAGTATCTAGTGAAGCTCTAGTTCTAGGGTCAATTTCAACCCTACTCGTAACATCACCTGTGTCATTAACAAGAAGATTATATAAATCTTGTCCCATTTTTAATTTAACCTCAGGATCCATCTTAGCTGCAAAAGCATGTAATACTTCATGTTTATCAGCAGGTATAACCCCATCTGCTTCTTGTGAAGCATTATTGATTATTACTTGCTTAGTGCCATCTGGTAAAGTAGCAATTAATCCATAACTTTGTTGATCAGCTGGTAAAGTATTTCCTTCAGTATCTTGTGCTAATTCAACTTCTACACCTTCAGCTCTTAAAGTTTCTATACCACCAATAAAATCTTGTGTAGTATCAAATCTTACAATATCAGTATCGCCTAGTTGCTCTGCAACTACTTCAGATCCTTTTCTTATTGTAGCTATAGGAATAATTTGACCATTACCTAATGTAACTTGTTGTGAGTCTATTTGTTGATACGCCTCTAATACTGTATTTTTTTGACCTGTTAAATTGTTTCTTTCGTTTTGAAGATCTTCTATTAATTGTTCTTTTCCTTCAACGATGCCATCGTCATTTTGTATTTGCTCAATTTGACTATTAATTTCAAAAAGTTGTTGATCTATAGTTCCTAACAAATTAAAATCTGTTTCAGACATTTGAGTAAATGTATTTAAAGAAGTATTTATACTGTTTGTTATCTGATTAATTTTTGTTGCAACATTGTCGTTTAATATATCTTTAGTATTAGCAGACATTTTAGGATTATTGAGTATTGTATTATTAATACTTTTAATTTCATTTTGTAATCCTGTAATATTAGATACATCTTTTGGTGTTTGAACTGTATTTAAAACACTAGTCATAAGATGCGGTGCTTTGAAATAATAACCACCCATAACTCCAGCTGAGTATTGATCCCAAAAACCATCAAATAAATTAACACTAGTATCACCTAATACGTATCTTCTATACCAATTATCTCCTACACCTATTAAACCTTCTTCAAATCCTTCTAATTGAGCATCTCCAAAACCTACTGCTGATTTTCTTACTCCATTAGCAAACATCCTAGACCATTTATTTTGAGCACCTGGTAATACTTTTATTCTATTTAAAATAGGAGACACTAGTGAATTACCTTTAGCAAAAGGTAAACTAACAACTCTACCTAAACCTAGTTCTAATCCCATGGTCATCATAGCACCACCATATTTTTGAAGAGCGGTATAGTTTACTATTTCAGGTTTTTCATCTTGCCATCTCTGTGTTCTCTCTTTAAATAACTCATCGCTTTCACCATCTCTTTGTGTAGGTTTTAAATCATTCCATTTTCTATAATCTTCTACACTTTGTTCTTCTATTTTTGTAAGCTCTTTAAATTTATTACCACCAGCACTAGAACCTACAATAAGCAACCCAGTATGAGGAGATACTGTCATAGCCATGACTTGAGGTGTTAAAGTTCCTACATTAGTAAAACCCCATGTAACAAAATCACCAAAATCTGTTATATCACTAACGCTTTTCGCTTCAGCAATAGTACCTCTTAACGAATCTTGTATCCATTTTTCAGTAAGCTCTATGTTGTTTGTTCTCCATTCTTCTAAATCACTCTCCATACCAAATAATGAAACTAATTCTCCTGCTGGATTTAAAGTTGATGAAAATAAATTATAACCACCAAACACATTATCATCTACCCAGTCTACACCTGCGTCATATAAATTGTACACTTGGTAAGCCATTTCTTCTACACCTAAAAACATTTCAGTACCAGCTGCTTTAAAATTATTAACCATTAAAGGAAAAGCACCATAGTTTCTTTTTAGCTTATCAGCAAAACCAGCAAGATCAGGGTTTTTTTCTAACTCATCACTAAACTCATCATATTTTTTATTTATAAGGTTTAATGTTTCGTCTATCTGTTTATTAATATTAGTTAAAGCTTTATTCGCTTCGTCTACTTGACTAGGTGTTTGATAATTACCTTTTGATATATTAAGAGCAACTCGATTAAGTTGTTTTAATAAATCCTCACCACTAGCCATGAAAGTTTCTAGCTTTTTTGATTTATTATCTAAATTACTTTGTTTAATATCAATAAACTTCTCCATTCGTTGTTGAAGTTCAGTTCTATCAAAAACATCTAGTATTGTTTTTTCACCAAGATTAGTACCTAATTCTTCGTTTATTTTTGGTAAAAGTTTATCTTTTAAAGTATTAAAAATAGGACTTGCGTCAGTTAAAAAGTCAACACCTACTTCATAATAATCAGCAAGATCAAAATCTGTACCTAAACCTTCAATATAATTTTCTAAATTATTAATAGTAGTTGCAGAGTTTAATTCACGTAATTTATTTTGATAAATACGAGCATCTACCATTTTCATGATTTCTGGATCGTTTAAATCAAAATCTTTATCAAGTATACCTTTTTCATTTTTTAACTGTTTTATAGCCTCATCTCTTGCAGCTATGTAATCTGGATTATCCTCCATCTCACCAGTTTTTACTTTTACTTTTTGTGTAGAATATATAGGTTTTCCACCTTCACTTCCAATTTTAGTTGTTACTTCTTTAACCTCTACTCTTTCTCTTTGTTTATTTTCAACAAATGAAGTGGCTGCATCTTCATTATTTTCCTCTTGTTCATCAGTCATTTGCACGCGCTCTGTAAATATTTTTTCTATATCTACAAATTCTTCTGTGGAAGTTTCATCTAACAATATAGTTTCTGATTCTTCCATAAAAGAACTGTATTTTTTACCTACTTTCTTACCTTGTCTTATTATACTTTGTCCTTGGTCATAAGCTTCTTCGTCATAATCAAAATGTTTAAAAACTTTAGCTCCAATATCAAAATATCTATTATCTTCTGGATTATCTATTACATCCCACTCGTCTTCAGTGCCATTTTTTCTAGTATAATAAATCATTTTACCATCAACAAGATCATATTTATATTCATATGACTTATCAAAAGTATTCATGATTTCATTAGGTTTACTTACAGCAGTAAGTCTTTGTTGAGCCTCCATTGCTTCAACATTGTTTTGCAAACCACCTAAACTTAAATTTAAGTTAGTAGTAGGCAAAGACGTTCCTTGAAACTGATAATTTAAAGTATCTGTATTAGATGTGTTAAAAATAGAAGAGTTTATATCAATCTGTCCATCAGAACCTAAAGAAAATAAACTTGGTTTTTGTTGATTGTTAAATGAACTAGGAAAACTAAAATTAACATTTTCAGAAGATATTATTTCTTCTTTAGGTTGTTGCTCAGATACTTCTTCTTCAACTACTTCTTCTTCAACTTCAGGTTGAGGATTTTCTTGTCTCCATTGCTCAAGTCTTTTTAATTTTTCATCTGGATCAAGACTTTGTGGTAGAGACATTAAAAATTCTTCTTCTGTCATTTAATTTTATTTAGGTGGATTAGCTTTTATAAAAGCTTGAGCTTGTTTTCTTTTACCTTCTTCTAAATCAAAAACAGCTGCATCAGCTTGCACGCTAGGTATTTGATTACTGGTAAATTGTTTTAAATAATTATTCATAAAGTATTGTTTATACTTAGACATAAATAATTCTTTTTTATCTTGTTGTAATGGTAAATCTTTTTCATAATTCCAAGCTACAAAACCAGCATTAGCGTTTTGAGCCATTTGATCATCTTCTGATACACTAGTTTGTGCTCCAATAAACACGTTCCATGCTGCAACTACAGATTGTTCATGGCTTAGCATACCTGCTACTTCAGCATTTATAAAAGGTGTAACTTTTCTTTCAATTTTATCTAAATCATACTTAAGTATATTTCTACCTTTACCATTACCTATATCAATAATTTCATAATCATAAGAACCATCAGGATTTTTCATTACAAATTCTTCTGCAATTTTAGCTTGAGGCATAAGTTCACCTGTTTCAGGATTAGTTGATCCACCAGCCATAACACCAACTTCGCTTAATAATCTAAGCATGTCTTTGTTTATGTCAGGTGTTTCTGTAACTATATCAGTACCAGCTTCTAATAAAGCATCTAAAGCTTCGCTATTAATTATATATACTTCTTCTAATAAAGGTCCAGAAAAAATAATATCTTGACTACCGTTTGATCTTAATATTAATTCTATATTATAACCATCACTTTTTGCAAATGTAGGTTTACCTGTTAATATAGAGTTTGCTACCATAAAAGCATAATTCTGATTAACATCATAATATAAATCTTCTGTTATAGATAATTGAGCAGCTATGTTTTGTAGAAATGTTATAGATTTTTCAGGAGCTTCCATTAACATTTTTAATCTTTGATTTTCTGTAAAACATGTTGGATCATCGCATGTTCCGTTTTCTATATCTGTTTTTAACTTAGCATAAACTCTACCAGTGTTTTCATAAGCATTATCTAACAGTTTAAAATTATAGTCAACTTCACTAGCTATATATTGTTTATTATAACCAAGCGCATTACTCTTATTTAATTGTTGTATAAACAGATTAACTTTTATATTTTTATCTTCCATGTTAATTAATTATTTTCCACCTAAAGTACCAAACATACTTGCCGCGCTACCTATAGCTCCAGTTATTGCAGCGGTAGAATCTGCTCTTGCTTGAGCAGCTGCTCCACGTAAAGCACCGATTTGATTAGACAATCTATTAAGTTGCTGCATATCTCTAGCTTCTTGTTGTTGAAACACAAATTGATCACCTGAAACCTCTGCCTGCTGTAATCTTTGAGCTTCTGCTACTTTTTGTCGCTGTAAATCAGCTTCACCTTGAGCTCTTTGTTTTTCATTAGCAGCTTCTTGTTGTTCTATACTTGCTGCAACTCCTTTTTTAGACTGTAAAGCCGCTTGAGCTAAAGCTGTTGCACCACCTGCGCCACCACCTGTAGCTCTAATAGTATCAAGAGTGTTAGCTAAAGCTATATCTGTTTGTTCAATTTGCATTTCTGCAGCTTGTGTAGCTACGCCTAAACTAGCAAAAGGATTAGACATCATACTACTTAAATCCGTTATGCTTTCATAAGGATTTATGATTTCTTGTCTGTTTTCTTCAAGTTGATTCAGTTTGTATTCTAGAGCTCTAGCTTGATTTTCTCTACGCCTAGCTTCTCTTTTAGCTGCGCTAGCTCCAAAAATACCTCCTGCAATTGATACAACGCCTCCTATAATTGCTCCTGCTGGCATAATTTTAAATTTTTATTATTAATATCCATTGTTATTTGAATAATTTGTAGCAACAGAAAAAAGTTGTTTTTCTGCACCTACATTAGTTACTGCGTCTGTACTCATTTGTACAGTTAAATAATAACCTTTTAAACCACTTATTTGATTACCAAATATAACTTCGCTTCTCATAGCTGAAGAATCGTTTACTAGGTTTGCCGCGTAATTATTTTCTTTTCTATTAAAACCAGCATAGTATCTAGGTACTGCTGGGTTATTTGTTCCAAAACCATTTGGTGGATTTAAATTGTAATTAGCTCTCGTTATTACATTTCCATTAGAATCATAAGCATATTCACCACCTAATTGGCTAAGTATTGTTTGACCTGTGTCATTATTATTTATATAAACACTAGTTGAAGAAACAGACTGGTCTTGTCCAGTAGGATCAGATACAACGCTACTAGCTTGCCAACCATTACTTCCTTCGTAATTTAAAGTTTTAAAATATTTTGATCTAGTAGGTTCTGGATTAAAAATAAAAGTAACACTAGCTGGATTTGTAACTCCATAAAACTGAGCTCTTGGAGAAGTTGTAGAATAATGTTTATATAAATTATCTTCATTTGTAGTATAAAAATTATTTCTAACACTAAAAGCTTGATCAGGTCTGTAATCATAGAAACTTGTCCAACCACCAACTTGCTCGTCCCAAGAAAGAGTATTAAATCTAGGTTTTGAAGATTTACTTGAATCTTGTTGTGTAGAAATAACATATTGACTATTATATAAATCCCAACCACCTATTATAAATCCTGGTGTACCAGCTAAATCTAGAGTATTTAATTCATCTCTAAAATAATCTCTCATACCTACACCTGAGATTTCAGCAATATTACCTCCAGACAATTTTAATATAACATTGTTATTTTTATCTGAAAAATATTTATTATAACCATATACAGCAAAACTTTCAGGATTTTTACTAATTCCATATTTACCTGGAAAAGGCTGTATAGTTCCTATTACTAAATTAGAATTAGTTATAGCGCCACCACCTTCAGCTGAGTATATAGCATCTTTATCTATCAATGCTCTACTAATTTTATTTTCTTGAAATATTATTAAATTAGTATCTTCAGCGTATAGTTTTTGTATAGAACCATTTGCAGGATCGGTAGACTTAGTTATATCTTGACCTGTTGAAAACACATTAGTATCGTTTACACCAGTTCTTGAATTATATATACCTGAATATATTAATGAATTAAATCTAATATATCCATTTGGATCTTCTTCAACTAAATAAGCTTTTGCACCATAAGCAGTAGAAGTATTATTATAACCACCTCTAATTCTACTTTCTTCTATAGCCCAATTTTCTTCTTGTGTAGTTAATCCTGTTATTGAAGGATAACCTGATTTATCGGCAGGAATACCAAAAGAACCCATCCACACAGGTTGTGATTGATTTATTGTCTTTTTTAATACAAAATTATTAAAGAATTTTACTTCTACTATAGCTCCCATTTATTATTATTACTTATTTTTTCACTAAATTACGCCATTATATATTAATACTGGCTTTTGTGTATAATTTCTTTTTGTTTTTTTACCACACTTACAATCCTTATTTATAAAATTTCTCCAATATAGAGCGTGCTCTTTTTTAAAATCATGTGGGTATTTAGGATATGTTTTAGCAAATCTTTTTAAATAATAAGTATTAGGTTCTTTTTCATCTATATAATCTACTACAAAAAAATCCACTAAACCTCTTTCTTGAACATTTTTTATTGACTTTACTAACTCTTCTTCATCACCTGATCCTGTTATAAAAATATCTATATCTTTTGTTTCTTTATTATTTAAAACACCTCCTATAAAATAAAGTTTATATCCTTTCCAATTTTGATTATGTATTTTAACAATTACTTCTTCTATTTTATCAGCGCTTATCATTACACTATTTCAAAATTGTAATTACTTACACTAACTAAAAAAGGATCATTACAACCAAGACCATCACAACCACAAGGCGAAGGATTAGATCCTGTTCCATAATTGTAACACCAACCTGGAGTTCCAGCTCCATCAATATTACCAAGCCAATAATCATCTAAACTACCACTAACATAACCTAGTAAAGTATTTAAACCTGTTTGATCTGGCGTATTTTGTTGGAAAAAGAAAAAGTTTCCAGCATAACTACCATAAGCTGATTGAGCTGACGTGTAAGCATTTGTTTTATCAAGAGTAACATTTGTTCCGTCTGCTAAAGAATTTATAGCACCTACATAAGCATACCAACCTCTATTGTTACTAATACCACTAGTACTTACAGCCATTACAAGTACACTATAACCACCACAATCATATTCGCCGGTAACACATCTAAACACTTGCTCAGCGTAAGAAACATTTTCTCTTACATCAATATTAACAACATAGTTAGCTACTGGAGATATACCAGAATCAGTACCTGTTACTGTTAAGGTATAAATATCAATAGGCATAGAGCTATTTTGTATAGCTACTGTTGCTTGAATATTTTTAACTAAAGTTCCAGTTACTATAGCTGTATTTAGACTAAAATAATTATTGCTTGTTACATCTGTTCCATCACTATCTACAGCAGCTAGACTTATATCTAAGTCATTTGTTCTTAAATTTACATTAGCAGCTCCATTAACAAAATCACAAGTGGCTTGAGTAGTAGTTATAGTTCTATTAGTGTATACTGTAGAACCAGATGTGGGTGATTCTGTTCCAGCAGTACCTGGACTTATTTGAGTACCTCTTTGAGGAGGCATGTTATCTGGACCAGCGCTTTCAAAAAAGCTGTTACTAGATATATTACCATTAACACTTGTTGTAGTGTTTATTTTAAAAGTAAAAAGCCTAACATTAGCATTATCACCAAAAAATACATTGTTCCAGTAATTTTGTGTTATTTGTATATTAAAATCACCTGGATTTGGATTTGTAAGTGTAAAATAAGGTCCACCATTTGAAGCTAATTGTCTATCCACACCATTTGCATCTACAGCTGATTCAAGAGTAACACTATCAATATCTGAATTAGGTATATCAACGCCAAAGCTATCAACTAAAGTAAAGTCAGACTGTAGTATATCTTCAGCTGCAAAATTCATACCACCAGTAAATTCGTCCCATGGTGATGTGTTAAAGCTGCTTAAACCAGCAGCACCTTCTGCTGAATTAATAATTAAATTATTTAAATCACTAATTAAACCAGCACTAGTTGTTTCCCAGAATATATCTAACAATGAATCTACAGCTTCTGTTTCATAAACCGCTAAATACTGCACACCTGGTCTTTTTAAATTACCTAAGTTAGGATTCGCAAATCCTGGACTAAAAAATAAAACCGCATCTACCGGAAGCGTAATATTATACGGATTATTAGAAGAATCTACTATTTGAACCGTGCTAGTACCTGAATTAAAAGCTGTTACAAAAACACCTTCAGGAACACCTATACCGCTAACAAAATCACCTGGAGTTATATTTCCTATTACATTTTTTAAAACAAAAGAACTAGCGTCATTAACCGCTGCATTTGTAAGCGCGCTAGCTGTATCAAAATTAGTTGTAGCTATTTGACCTATTTGAGCTTCTGTACTTATCTTAGCTATTAAAGGATTTGAATCTAAAGCATAAAACTGTGGAAAATAGTTAGGTCTAGGTGGATTACTAGCATTATAAGCAAATAAGTCATCTATAGTAGAAACTGTAGAAACAGTATCACTTGATTTACCTGGATAATAAGGTGTGTTGGTTAGTCCTATATTTTGTATATCTACACCGCTATATGTTACAGCTGTAGACGTGTTTTCAACTCTACCAAATAATTGAACAGAACTTCTAAATTGTCTTTGTTCAGGACCAAGCTCGGTTAAATCTCTTGGAACTTTATTAATATTATCATTTATTAAACTAACAAAAGAAGTTCCACCAAGTTCTAGTGTTTGATCTTCAGGATATGAAGCCATAATACCTGGTAAATAAACATTGTAATATTCTTGTTCTGTTTGTTTAACTACTATTTTATATGAATACCAACCTAATGGATTATAATTTTTATCTGTAGTATCTCCATTGTAAAGTCCAGGCCATTTTGTAACCATGTTTTTAGAGCTAGGTGCTAAAGGTTGATTAAATAAAACCTTTAAACTATCACCAGGCCAATTTTCCTGTTGAACTCCTTCAGTGTTATAAGCAGAATATATTGTATCTCCAACAAAAGAAGAACCACCAACAGCGCTTATCGTATCATTGTTTGATAATATAACACTAGATTGTCTACCATATCTATCTGATAGCACAACACCTACTTGATAATTTCTATTTTGTTTTAAAGAAGAATTAGGATATTCTACTTTAGTAACATTTTGAGTGTCTGGTCCAATTGGATTAAAAACTAAAGCAGAACCACCTAAAGCAGTTAAAACAATAGCTTTATTAAAAGTAACTGTACTTGAAAAATTACCTCCTGTAACTTGAGTATTAGCAGGTATAGTTGATCCAGAAGGACCAGTTACAATACTACCTATTTGTATAGTACCTGTAACACTTGAAATATTAACAGTGGCATTAGCATTGTAATTACCTGCTGCTCCAGTTGCTGTTCCAGTTTTTAAATCAAAATCATCTTTAGGACTAGCAGCTACATTGTAATCAATTGATTCTAAAGGAGTGTGCTTGTTTTGGAAATTACCATAAATAACTCTGTTACCTGATATTTCTTGTGACAATGCTCTAACAGGAGTTTGATCAAAAACTCTTATTATTTCATCATCTGGTAAAGTTTTAAAAGGTTTTTTAGATAAATATTTGTAATCATAATAATCTTTACCTACACTAGCGGTTGCTATTTCACTTATAGTAACTGTATCTATAACTTTAACTGCCAATCCATCAGACTCTTTATAAAGTAATTCTAATTCTGTAACTTTTAAACTAGACTCTAAAGTATTTGCTGCAAAAGGTAATGGAACTTTTAAAGTTATTTCATCTGTTTTGTTTTCCATAAAAGAAACAACAGTACTTCTAAATGAATCTGTTTGATCATCTTTTGTAGGAATAGGATATGTACCTGTGTTATCATGCTTAACATACATGAAATACCCGTCTTGTTTAGGTATAAAAGCAGCTTGAGTAAACGGAGCCATTAAAGAATATTCACCATCTTCAAATTTAAATCTATAACTAAATCTAACAAATTTATCTTCTAAATAATCCTCATCACCAGCAAAATTTTTATCATAAAAAGGATTAGCATTAAATACTAACTCTGTGTTATCGCCTAATGCAGCTACACTTGCAACCGTTGTTAACACACCTGTTGCTGAATTATAAGTGTTTACCGTAGTTCCTGTGCTAACTATTTCACCGTTATTATTAATATAAGATACTGTAGCGCCTAAAGCTTGATAAGGGTTTGTTACACCTAGACCAGCTTGTAAAATATCACCTTTTATATTATCAATATCTATACTAGTCCCTCCACTATGAGCTCCTCTACAAAAAGCAGATCCACCATTTGGCATAAACTTTGAAGTAACATCTTTCATAGTTGTTTCAAAAGGAACAGACGCACTTGAACCTGCGTTTTTATCCCATAAATATATAGGATTATAAGGATTATATTTAGCTACACTTATTTGATCTTCAGTAGTATAATGATTAACACCTATTTCTTCAGCTTTTTGTACATTTATAACTCTAGGTTGATTTCTATTATCTGTAAAAAATAGTAAAGTCTCTAGTAAATTAACACCGTAAATAGGGTGTGATTGTGAAAAATTTAAAAAAGCACCTTGTACTAAAATTGTAGAACTTGAAGTGCTAACGCTAGTTCCTACTTTATATTTTATTATAAAGTTGTTTGCTTGATTATAATATGTTAAAAACTGAGGTTTAGGATCATCATAATCTGTTAAAAATAAAAATATGCACTCGTCTACTTCACTTGTTAAGTAACCAATACATCTTAAATTGCTAACACCTGTAAGTGTTTTAAAATTTAACGCAAGTTCATTACCCAGCACGTTTTCTAACGATCCAACATTTGGACCTTCAGATTTACTTACTTGTATATTTTTAGCATCTCTATACTCTCCGTTTGGTAACAAACGAGCATCTAGGTCTTTATTAAGTTTACCTTTTAAAAAAGTATTAATACTTTGTGCCATTAAATTTTAGTGTTTAATCCATTTAGATTTACCTCTCATTACTTGAATAAACTCGTCAAGTTTTATATTAGATAATCTTATTTTAGCATTACGCAAAGCTGCGTATCTATCTTTTTTGTATCTTTGAACTATGCCTTCTGGTTGATTAGCTCTTACTGAAACTATATTGTAAAGTATACTTTTGTACATCGCGTCTTCAACTAATTTAGGCACTCTACTATCTAAATCATAAGCTAAACCATCAGATACATATTCTACTACTATTAATTTATCTCTTAAATTACTTGAAAATGTAAATTTTCCATCTCTTTCGTCTATTCCAAACCAACCATTAGATTGAGCTAGTTTTGGATCAATACCGTATAATCTACCCCAATTCCAAGGACCGTTTAAACTATATAAATCTGGATTAGCAAAACCATAGTAATCATAATCTCTATACCATTGACCATTTAATAATTTAGTGTTAGCAT
>CEOC01102746.1_pt1 | contig 19937 bp, 16 predicted proteins | sample 356191 | NCBI WGS metagenome assembly CEOC01 (sample SAMEA2619952, study PRJEB7988) | marine metagenome | biome: marine biome (ENVO:00000447); feature: deep chlorophyll maximum layer (ENVO:xxxxxxxx); material: "saline water (ENVO:00002010), including plankton (ENVO:xxxxxxxx)" | depth 17 m
GATATCGTGATGGGCTGCCATATGGCGAACCCGAGCGAGGTGTTTCGTGCCATGGCCTATGAGGATCCGTATCCGATCAAAGCGTTTTTTGCGCTCGGTAACAACGCACTCATGAGCTATCCCAATCAACACCAGATTCATAAGGCGATGTTGAACCAGGACCTGATCGTTGCCCATGAGCTGTTTATGACGCCGACTGCCATGATGGCGGACTATGTGCTACCCGGCGATGCCTTCTCGGAACGTAATCACATTGCAGACACCTGGAGCTGGACCACGCGACTCGGACTCTCCCAGAAGTTGGCAGAGCCGCCCGAGCAGGCCAGTAACAGCTACCAATTCTGGCGGGATCTCGCCGTGCGTTTTGGCTTCGAAGAGTGGTTCCCCTGGTCCACCCATGACGAGGTGCTCGACTACCGGTTGTCACGTTCCGGCCGCAGCTTCTCAGATTTCGAGGCGCAGGGTTTCATGGAGATTCCACCCGTGCGCTATCGCAAGTATCGCAAGACCGGCTTTGCCACACCTTCAGGCAAAGTCGAGCTGTCCTCCTCGGTGCTGGGGGATCTGGGTTTCGATCCCTTGCCTTACTTCCGCCCGGGGCCGGCGACGTCAGAGGAGTTCCCCTACTTGGTATTCAACGGTGTGCGCGAAGATCCGTTTTTTCAGACCGGGCAACGCAACATTAAACAGCTCAGAGACCGGTGTCCGGTGCCTAGGATCTTTATGCACCCTGATGATGCGAAACGAGAGGCCCTCACAGACGGTGAGTGGATTGAACTGCAAACCGCTTACGGTGCAGTGAGCGCGGAGCTTTCAGTGCAGCCCAATATGAAAACAGGGCATCTGCGTGTGCCCCATGGCTGGTGGTACCCGGAGGCGACTGATACTGAAACGCTGGCCGGTGCGTTTTTGTCGAGCGATGCGGTGTTGTGCTCGGATGACGACGAGCTTCTGGATTATGAGCAAGGTGTCCCTCACTTTAAAGGGTTTCCGGGGCGGGTGGTGAAAGCAATAAAACCCGAGGCGATTGGTGCCGCTTAAGTGACCCAACGTTCAGAGCTAAAGCAACGTTATCTGGAAACCAAAGCCCAGCTATTGGGTTGGTTGGCATCAAGGATGTTGACCCATTGTGAAACGGGTGTAGACGGTCTCGTAAAGCGAATCCTTTTGCCGAAAAATCGCAAGGCCCAGCCCAAGTTATAACCTGCTCTATGATGAGGTTAACTGTTATTAGTATGGCGTTAAGAATCTTGCTGCCAATTAGTGAGTGTTTATTAATCTAGTCTGCGGAAAATACTAGCAGCAGGTTACCGGGCTCGTGAAAGTAGAGCCCGTAACCTGAATTGACAATAAGATGTCCATCGTGAACCACTGGCCCAGCCCCGCTGATGCTCCCACCTCGGGATCTAAGTCCAGAGAGCGTATCCACTTGCCGCGTCGTGTCAAAAGACCACACCACAGAACCGTCCTTGGCGGAGTATATCCTCACGTAACCATCCAAGTGACCAGCCACCACATGCCCGGGAAATGCAGTGACCGCGGCAGAGATCCCGGGGTCGCAGTAGGGCCGCTCTTGGGGGCAAATGTCTAGTTGAAGGTGCTGCCAGATTGTTGCACCCGTATGGCCATTGAGCATATTCATGCCGGGTTGCGCCGGGCCTGCATAGTTTGCGCCGACAGGCGCCTCCCCGTAATCGTTGATTGGAACGTAAACCCGGTCTCCTTCAGCGGCCATACCGAAGTGGACGCCACCTTGTATCCCGCCACGACCAATTCGCCGAGACCATATAATTTTGCCATCCTGATCCGGATCTAGGCCAAACACCATGCCGCTCTTCTGTCCTGCAACAAGCACGGCACCGGCGTCTCCCTCGGGTTCAATGAGTATTACGCTAGCGCCAAAATCCATATCTGGGCCGTGCTCATCTGGGCAGTTGGGGTTGCCCTCCATCATGCATGCCACGTTCCATGCGTCCTTTCCTAAGGTCTGCCTAGACCATTTGCGTTTGCCATCTTTGAGGCTGAAAGCATGGATTGCATCGCTGGACGTGTTTGCAGGGGAGGAGTAGTTCTCTCCTGTCCCTACATAGATAAGGCCTCGTTTTTCATCCACCAGAGGGCTACTCCAGATCGGCGCACCAGAGGGCCCGTATACGGCTGTTCCAGCTTCTGTAGTGTGCTGTAGTGTGGGTGCTTCATCTATAGCCCAAGCAGTCCATACTTCTGTGCCGCGCTGGGCGTTGAGTGCTACCACTTTACCTCGGAAGGTGCAGCACGGGTAGCCAGGGTCGGCTGCAGGTATTACTTCTAAGGAAGACACGGGGACGTAGAGCATGCCTTTAGACAGAGCGGGTGTGCCGGTGAGAGTGGCACTAGGATGATCGTCAATGCGGGTGCGCCAAATTAGCTGGCCGGTCAGTGCATCTAGGGCGTACGCCTTGGCCAAAATATCACCAAAAAAGACCTTTGGTTGGCCATCCGCGCCATCGCTCAAAACTATCCCGGTGCGCACCTCAGCTGAGGCCTCAAATCGCCAACGTTCGCAACCAGTATCAAGGTCAAGTGCGAGTACGGTGCCGTCTTGGCTGCCTACGAATACACTGCCCCAACCTACTGCTGGCTGCGAGCGGGCCCTATTAGCATCTGGATAGGCGTATGCCCATTTCAGCCTAAGTTTATCTATGCTGTCGACTGATAATCCTGCGCTGGCAGCATCGGCATATCGAGAGGTGTTGTGGCCCCAGTTGTTCTTCGGTGGCAGGCTGGCTGTATCAAAATCGATCTTACTATTCGAGCAGCGTGGGGCATCTAGTAACGGTAGATTATCCTGCTCTACCCCAAAGGTAAGATAAGAAACGATATGTTGCTTTTGGTTTTGGGACAGGTGTTTGGTCTGAGCTGCCATAATGCCCTCGTCAAGAGCCTGGTGCAGGTTCCTAGGGCTCATTAATTCGAGCCATTGCTGATGAGGCGCCTTGGGCACAGAGCCGTTATGACAATATAGACAGTTGGATTTGAACAGGGCCGCGCCGGGCATTTCATCACGATTGAGCCCCTTAGACGCAGCCTGGAATTCATCTACCGATGTCAGATTAGTGCTTCCCAGAACATGATCCTGAGCTGAGAAGGAATGCGAGACAGGGAACTGCGTAATACCAACAAGTAGAACGATCCTGAGACAACGGTGCACTGCTATCCCCCCGGTTGCTTTTTCTACTCTTTCACTACAACGAGCAAGGTTTAGCCACCTGATAACCAGATTTGGTAGGAATTGCCTACTCAACCTCCTGAACATGTTCGAAAGCCTGCATGACATCAGGCGAAATGTTTTTATCGCCCTTTTCGGCGGCATGTTGGTCCACTTTAGCTTTCACTGCCGCTTCCAACTCTCCGCGGAAGAGCTTGTTGTTGTCTCGTAACCAAGTTTCTGATGCCATACGTTGTTCGTTAAGGCGATTGATTTTCGGTATTGCATAACGCGCGATTAACTCGTAAGAGCGTCGGGTTTCAGCCCAATCAGCCCATCTAGTTTCTAGGTGCAGGTAGCAGCCGAACCCCCCGGATTGCTCTGTAAGACGGGCCACTTGCGCCACATAGTCATCGGGCGTACCAATCACGGCAAACCCAGTGTCAATCATATAGTCGACTGGATCGACGCCCGGTGGTGGCGCTAATGGGATAGCAGCGACTTCTGCCATATAGTCGATCCATTGAGGAAGCCTCCACATCACATTTTCTCTAGCCTTCTCGCGGGTTTCAGCAACGTGGACTGGTGCTACGAGTCGCCAATTAGTGCGATCCATAGTGTTGCCATATTGGGCGGCTGTCTCCTCGGCAATGGCCCAGTTTGATGCCAGTGCATTGAAGGCGCCTTTTGAGGTGGCCCCGATTGACAGCATGCTTAAGCCGAACTTACCTGCCGCCCTTGCACCTGTTGGCGACACCTGGCTCGCCACAGCCATTTCTATGCCCTCCTCGTTATAGGGTTCAAGCTGCAATCGAGCCTCCTGTAGCTCAAACCAGTCGGTTTTTGCTGTTACCGTCTCACCGTTGAGCAACGGAACAAGTACCTCAATACCTTCTTCCATGCGGTCTCGTACTTTTGCCGTGGGAACCCCCATCATGTACGCATCTGACGGCAGAGCCCCGGGGCCCATGCCAAATATCAGGCGCCCTCTCGTCAGATAGTCAAGCTGGCGAATGCGATCTGCTACGTGGAGCGGATGATGATAAGCGAGTGACACGACGCCGGTGCCTAGTTTGATTCGCGAGGTGCGCTCCGAAAGTGCCGCGATAGTCAGCTCAGGACTGGCACTGATTTCCCAACCCCCTGAGTGATGTTCGCCTAACCAGGCCTCGTCAAATTCGAGATTTTCCAGATGTTCAACAAGCTCAAGGTCATGTTGTAATGACAGCGACGGATGTTCGTCAGGAGCGGCATGCGGAGCGATAAATGCACCAAAACGAATTCTTGGATGAGCCATTGCATATTCCCCCTTATTATTGAGTACAGCAAAAAGCTAGCAGTGTTTAGCAGCTACCGGTACAGTGTAGAGAAATTTTCGTCCGGTTGAGCTACCACATCTTTATTTGCAGCAACTATGTCAATTAGCCATATTGTTGTCAATGAGAGCTAATTTTTGTACTAAGACAAAAATTTTTTAAGATCGAGTTCAACCCCGGTGATTATCCAGGAGGCACAGCACGTAAGATGACTGCGAAGAAAGAAGTCCGGTTTCGTGAGGTGCCTGCCGTTCGCAAGGCCGTGTCGATACTCCGTTTGCTCTCCCGGACCTCGGAACCAATGGGCGTTAATGCCATCAGCAAAGAGCTTGATCTGGTTCCTAGCACTTGCTTGCATATTCTGCGGGTGCTGGTTGCTGAGGGTTTAGTCGCCCCAGAGACGCGGGGGAAACGCTACACATTGGACGTGGGAATTTTGTCGTTAGCACGCAGCCTGATAAGGAGCGACGAGATGATTCGGTTCACTCAGCCTGAGCTGGATCGCATCTCCCGCCGATACAACGTGTCAATGATCGCAGAAAAAACGATCGATATAGAACACTCAGTAGTTGTCGCAGTCAGTCACTCAAGCAGCGCCATGCGGCTGAACGTTGAAGTGGGCAGCCGCTTCCCAACTCTCGTGAGTGCTACCGGTCGCTGCTACGCTGCTTTTGGAAATGTGTCTGATGATGAGTTAGCGGAGCATTTCCCGAAACTTCGATGGAGTATTGCACCGTCCAAGCGAGATTGGAAAAGTCAGGTTAGAGAGGCGAGGAAGAAGGGCTACGCCGCAGATGTAGGAAATTACATTTCTGGTCATATGGTGGTCTCGGTACCCATTATCGAGCACGAGGTCATGACCTATGGTTTTGCTGCGGTAGGGGACATAACTCCCGTTAAAGCAGCAGAGCAAGATCTCGTAGCTGATATGAAGGCAGTCGTAAATAATCTCGACAGGCATTGACCCGAGCAAATGTGGTGATGCTTTTTTAGGCGAGTTTCTTAATTATAAGAACGTTTACTGTCAGACCGACCAGGCGTTTTTTAATCAGAATCTGGGAAGTTGGAGGCCTTGATCGCTCAGGCTTTATGGCAAACAGCAGCGTGCGTGCTTGGGGTTGATTGGTTCACCAGATTTTACAATCAACCCGCCGCCACTTGGCATTTATACGGAGTGCGCTTGCTGCAAGCGCTGAAGTTTCTCTAGCGCTTTGTTTGAGTGCCCGTCAGCGTTGGCAGCTTTTTTTAAGGTGAAAAAACTTTTCATGGCGACAGAGCATGCCCACAGCGATAGTCACTAAGCAGCTGGTTTTAATGGAAAGCGAGCCACCTCTCAATGCGTTGACTCTGCCATCGACATTATCTGCTCGGCTTGCAATTTACAGGTTTCCAATAAGGCGGGGTCAATAATGTTACCTTGACCATCGAATACTTCCTGCACGGATGTATTTACGGAGATGCCTATCGGTGTGGGCCAACCCCGCAATGCGTGTACGATGCCGCGCAGAGCCTGGAGAGTGACTCCGCAAGCCTGCCAGCCAGCTGCAGTCACTACAGTGCCCACAGCTCGCCCACTGAAATAGCTGTTACTGTCGTCTCGCATATCCTCTGTCAGATCGAGAGCATTCTTGACCAGACCTGACACGCCACCGTGATAGGCGGGTGTGCCAATTACCACCCCATCTGCCTGGCGTAGTGCTCCCAGTAAATCGAGCTGTTCGGGAGAGCGAGCGGAATTTTCAGGAGCGTAGTGTGGCAAAGTGGATAGCGCCTCGCCCCCAAACAGCCTCGTATCTGCTCCTAGCATTTCAGCCTCCGACAATACGCAGCGCACCAGGCGTTCGCTAGAAGAGCCGGCTCTTGTAGTTCCTCCAATGCCTACGATACAAGAAGGTGATGACATATCTTTTTCTCCTCTCCATACCTGCCGCATTTGGCAAGTTTTTGCGGCCTAAAAACTTATGGTATGCGTGGTTAGCTGGTTCGGAGGCAGTCAGCCAGCGAGCATCCCACCATCGATTAGATGCTCTGACCCAGTGATGAAAGAAGATTCATCTGACGCCAGAAAAATCATTAAATTTGCCACCTCAAATGCCTCACCAAAACGCCGCATGGGGATAACATTTACAGCCTCATAGCCTGCTTCATCTAGCGCGTCTTCATTCATTGGTGTTTTAACATAACCGGGGTGAATGGAATTCACCCTGATGTTTTTATCTCCGTACTCCACAGCGACGTGCTTGGTCATCCCCCTAACGGCGAATTTACTGCTTACATAGGCGAGGTTGGGACAGCCGACTACAGCAGACATGCCCGCTATGGAAGAGTTGTTGATGATTGAGCCCCCACCATTTTCAAGCATTGTGGGAAGTACTGCCTGCATACCCAGAAACACCGACGTTTGGTTGGTCGCACTGATTCGATGGTAGTCCTCTTCCTTCAATTCAACAGTGCCCTCGACCACACCGACTATGCCAGCGTTATTGACCAGGGTTGTTATCGATCCAAAGGTGTTTTCCCCTAACTCGACGACAGTTTTCCAATCGGCCGAGGAACTCACATCATGCTCAATAAAGATTGCGTATTCACCCAGCTCGCTGGCGAGTGCTGCGCCTTTTTCCGCTTTGATATCGGTCATTATTACTTTCGCGCCATTGCTAATGAAAGCGCGAGCTGCCGCAGCACCCATGCCTTGCGCTGCTCCCGTGATTATTGCCACTTTGCCTTCCAGCCTGCCCATAATTATTTCCTCTTCACTGTCTTGAAAATTATCGCGCTAATATATCCCTTATCGAATCACTCGCCTTTAAAGACTGCTGGGCGTTTTTCGAGGAAAGCGGAGCAGCCCTCATGTGCGTCCTTTGTATCCAGCACAAGGCCAATCATTGCCTGCTCGTGGGCCAGTGCAGCAGGCAGCGGCATATCTTGCCCACTAGTAAGATTGCGTTTCAATAACTGCAGAACCAGAGGGGAGTGACTTGCAATTTTCTGTGCCGTTTTCATTACCTCTGGCATCAGCTCTTCCCGACTTACTACTCTATTAATGAGGCCTATTCGTTGAGCTTCGTGTGCTGATATGCGGTCGCCTGTGAACATGAGTTCTTTTGCCTGACAGGGGGCGACTTGCCGCAACAGTCGCTGGCTGCCACCTGCGCCGGGAAATAGACCTAAGGTGATCTCTGGTAGCCCCAAAACGGCATCCTCGACCGCGATTCTTATATCGGTTGCCAGGATCAGTTCAGCCCCCCCGCCTAGTGCCCATCCGTTTACGGCACTTATAGTTGGTTTTTTACAAACCTCGATCTGGCGGAAGACCGCATGGATCAGCTCCGCAAATTCAAGGTAGTGTTGAAGTCCGCGGCGGGAATTGAGGTCGGCGATATCACCGCCGGCCACGAATGCGCGATCACCGGCCCCTGTAATTACAATGACATGGACGTCGTCGTTGATTTCAAGCTCGGTTACTGTACTGGAAAGCCTTTCCAGCGTTCCTGAGTCCAGGGCGTTTAGAGCCTTGGGACGATTGATTGTGAGTGTGCCGATGTTATCGGCGATGCTTACAGTGAGATTGTCGTCGCTCATGGCTTTATCCTGTTTAGGAGTTTTATGAATAGGTTTGCAGTCCTCGCCCGCTTAATGTCGACGGGCGGCAGCGTCCAGCTCTGTCGTAAGTGGCTAGTTGGCAGTAGACTTAAGCCTATGAAATTGATTGTCAATAAAATAACCTATTTGTACCTGTACAATTTAATTTCAAGAGACCGCGTGGGTTAGCCAATAATTTCTGTCTCTACAAGTTTTTCTATTAGTTGCGTATCCATACCTAGGATCTCCTGGAATACCCTCTGTCGGGCTCTGTCCGGGTTCGAAGTATATGGGGCTGTCCGATTTGCCTGACTCAGGGTCCAGGGAGGGGCCGCCACCCAGCCAACGTTTTGAGCATATTGGAAGGCGCCTCGCGCTCTAAGGTGCTGATCCTCCCAGATGTCTCTGGCGTCGGTGGATGCAAAGGCCGCTATCTTGAGGCTCTGTAACTGTGACACGGCATGGTCAATGCTCTGTTGCGAGGCCCAATTTTCGAGCGCCTGCTCTATGGCTTGGCGTTCTTTTGGTGATAGATCATTGGGCTTTTTTCCTGATATCCCAGTAAATTCAAGGAGCTTCAACAGAGATTCTAGATCCGCTCCGCTGAATATTGCGATTGAAAGCCATTGGTCTTCGCCCTTGCAGCGGTAGAGACCATGTGGGAATGCGCTGTCGTGATCATTGCCGCGTCTAAGGCCTATATTTTGATCTGGTAATGCGAAGGACGATGTCAGTGACCAAATTAGTGCGTCGCGCGCCGCCAGGTCAACATAGGTACCCCGGCCTGCGCGGGCCTGCGCCAGGCCAACAATAGCGGCGAAAGCCATCAAAGCACCGCTAGTCAGATCGCAGGGATATCTTATTTCTGTGGGACGCCCGTCGGGGAAGCCAGTTGAGTCCGCCAATCCAGAAAGAGCGCTAAAAATCGGTGCGTAGCCGACATAGGAAGAGTCTGAGCCTCCCCTGCCCAGTGCAGAGCCGGAGACCATAACCAAACTGGGGTGGTTCTGTTGGAGGGCTTCGAAATCGAAACCCAAACCCTCGATGACCCCCGGCCTGAAGTTCTCCAGGAAAATGTCCGATTTCGCTGTAAGATCTAACAGGATCTGTTTGCCTTTAGGGTCTTTAACATTGATTTTTATGCAGGTCTTTCCTATGTCAAAAAACTGTGTAATCGACGCGGTAGTCGATGTGACGCCTTTTTGGGGTCGGGAGACTTGTATGACCTCTGCCCCTAGGGCTGCCAGAAGGTAGCCCGCATAGGGGCCCATAGCCGCCCAAGTGAAATCGACAACCCGGGTGCCTGCCAATGGTCCGGTATCGACACTCATACAAGAACTTCCGTCGCTATGAGTTGGTTGACCTCTGCAAGCGACATTCCTAGCAGGTCCGAGAACACCTCCAGGGTGTGTTCACCGAGCAACGGTGCACGACACCAGTCTTTGTGCATGTTCACCGTCATTCTCCACATGGGGCCAAACAGTACTTCTGGGCCCATGATCGGATGATCGATTTCTAAAAAGGTATTTCGGGTCTGGAAGTGAGGATTTTCAAGCATCTCCGCCGGGCCAAGTAGAGGCATCGCCGCAATTTTTTTCGCCTGTAGAGATTCACACAGTGTGATTCCGTCTTGTTTGGAGGTAAGAATTGACAGAGTAGCGTCGAGTGCGCGACGATTTTCCCAGCGCTTACTAGGGCTAGCAAAAGCTGGATCAGCGGCTAGTTCCGGAGCTTCCAGCGCATTAGACAGATCAGCCCACTGCGCGTCAGTTTCTACCGCAATTGCCACCCACTTGTCGTTTCCTTGCACTGGGTAGTGACCGTGTGGGGCAAACCCATATCGATCGTTTCCAAGAGGCTTTGTGACGGACGCATTTGTCTCGTAATCAACAAATGCCTCACCAATTACAGCGATAGCTGCCTCGGATTCTGCCAGGTCAACATGTTGCCCGACTCCCGTTCGTTGTTGATGTAAAAGTGCTGTGAGAAGGCCGAAGGCACCAGTTACTCCAGCGTTAGTGTCGGCATATGGCTGTTGGATCCCCAAGATATCCTCTCCCGGATAGCCTACTAGGCTATCTAGGCCAGTTAGGCCCGAGAGGAACGGAGCGTAGGCGGGGATATCACTTAGGGGCCCGCTTTGCCCCACACCAGACATCGAAAGCATGACAAGCCCTGGATGATCCCTGGCTAGATTTTTGTAATCCATGCCGATTTTCGATAGGAAGCCAGGTTTGAAGTTTTCAATAACAGCGTTGCACTGTGACGCAATACGCTTGAGAAGTTGAACACCCTCGTCGGATTTGAGGTTAACCGCAATGCTTTTTTTGTTTCTATTTACCGCGTGAAACCACGGGTTCTGTTCATAGGCAGGTTGATCCTCCACTACGGCTCGACCAAGGCGCATATAATCAATGCGCTTCATCGACTCCACTTTGATCACTTCTGCTCCCATGTCTGCCAGGATTTGACCGGGAATTGCGCCGGCCCAGACCCAACCCATGTCAAGTATCCGTATGCCCGCTAGTGGCCCTTTGCTTGATGGCGCGCCGGGCGTGCCTGGCTGGGTTTTGGGTAGCTTTTCATTGAAGACATTCCTGCCCGATTCCCCCAACAGCGGCACAGATAGATTTCTGCGTGCGGGGGTTTTGGAGAGTTTGCAGCCACTCCCCGGTACAGTGATTCGACTGCCATCCGGGAAAGTGACGGTATTGAAGAAGTTCCGCGACTTGAGCTGCTCATCGACAGTGACCTCGTCCACGGTTCGCACTGGGCCCGAGGGTATCTCGTGCTCTCGGCACAAGGTATAGAACTGTTCTTTTGAATAGTCTTGAAGCCAGGTCTTAAAATACGCGTCTAACTCATCGACCCGTGGAGGCAGGCTGTTTTTAATTCGGCTACGGTACCGTTCATCCTTACCCCAAGCCGGGGAGCCCATCAACTCAAGCAGGCGACCCCACTGGCGACCCTCTGGCGTGTTGAGGGCAACAAAGCCATCTGCGCATGGGAGCACCGTCTGTGGGTAGGGCAAAAGTGCCATCCTGTTTCCGGCGCGTTCCTCCTCAATGCCAGCCGTCTGGTAGCGAGTCACACTGTATCCGGCATGAACCGTTGCAATCGCCTCGGTTTCTGAAACTTCAACAACCTGCCCCTGCATTGAATCCATCCTTGCTATCAATCCACACGCCGCACCGCAGGCAGCGGCATAACCAGCTTGGTAGGCCGCTTGTGCAAGTGGCAAAGTCAGTGGTTCCCTATCGGGTGCGCCGATCCGTTGGGTTATGCCCGACAGAGCGTTGGCGGTCAGTTCACAGCCGGCAAGTTCACTGTATGGTCCGGATAGGCCGTAGGGACTGAGATGGACAGCAATCAGTGACTCGTGCGATTGCGAAAGTAATTTAAAGAGTTCGCGCTCGGTTTGATGCGGAATGTCCGGGGCACCATACACAAAAATATCCGCGTCACTGAGGAGCCCTCGCAGGGTATCTGGGTCTACATGATCGACTAATACGGTAGTTTTTCCTGCGTGGAGGTAACCAAATAATCCATTGTTTGCGTGGCCAGACTCATGTTTCGGAGGGATGCAGTGGCGCAGCTCATTGCCGTCTGCAGTCTCGATCAGGCATACATCCGCGCCGTAATCACAAAGCAGTCTGCCGCAAAAACCAGAACTAATTCTGGTGCCGAGCTCGACTACCCTGTAGCCGGAAAAAGGGAGATGATTTGTGGCGCTTTCTGTCACTGGCGACAACTGCTTACCTCGAGTTCAAGCCCGGTTGGCACCAACTAGGAAAAATAGCATCACTGCCTCTTCTGCAGAGTTATTTTCCCAGGCGTGAGCGGCGCCATTCAAAACGATCGAATCACCGGCTTGTAGAGAGATCCGCGAACCATCTGACAGCAGGCAATCGAGGGTGCCGCTTAGCACCATATTTACGTCCACCGTGTTAGAGCTGTGTACATCGTTAGCCGAGGGCATATCATCATGGGGCATGTTACCGCTGAGGGTGCCAACGTCTTCGCGCGGAGCGAAGCGGGTCATGAATACCCGAAACCCACCTAATGGCGGAAACGTGCCATCAATGACTGGTTCCGTGCCGGCATCGGGAAGCTGGAAAGCTTCGTCGGCCCCCCACAAGGTAAAAAGTTCACCAATGCCCGGGAAAGGGGAGGCTTCAACCTGCTCCTCTTTGGCGACAAAGGACGAACCGTCCTCTCTTTCCGCCAGCAGTACCCGCCGAATCTTCTGGGGAACAATCAGTCCTTGTCTGACCTCTGCTGACCCTTCACTGCTAGTACCCATTATCTGCCTCCTGATACTTAATGCTTATGCCTTCATTTAATGCCTTTTTTGCTTGGGCCGCGTTCTTCACCCTCATAGGAATACACCGAGTTATCCCATCGCGGCGCGGAAGGGCTTAACTCACTGGCATTATCAAAGACGCCGCGTCGGGAGAGTTCCTTGTCTACCTTTAGTTCCGCGATACTCATAATTGGTGCGATGGGGACACCAAGCGCCTGACCTTCAGTGAACAGCATTTGCCGAGTGTGTTTTGCCGTTTCCTGAGCCAGTAATTTTGTGACCTTTTCCCACTGTGCGACCCGCATTTTCTGCGATTCATAGTCTTCAGATGTCATCCACTCTGGCTCACCCAGTAGCTTTACCAGCCCCTCCCACTGGTGTTGTTCAAGCGCAACAACTTGCACGAACCCATCACTGGAGGGTAAGACACCGCCGACAAACGTAATACTGGGCTCCAGACGATCTATCAATCTGCCGCTGTTGGGATACTTAACCAGTTCTGTCCAGTGCATCTGTAAGAGCGCTTCTTGTTTCGAGCAGTCAATGATGTGTCCTTTCCAGTTACCGTTCCCGGTGACAATAGCCAGAGCAGCCACTGCCGCCAGCAGTCCAGCCTGCGATTCTCCCCAGTACCCCCCCGCTTGGACGGGGGGTCTGGTTTTATATTCCGGCCAAAGTGAGTCACAGGGAATCTGTTGCGCGTGGCCGGCGCTGTGGTAGGTATTGAGTGGTGCAGCGGCATAATGGGCGTGAGGGCCAGACAACCCAAACGGGGAAATACAGATCGCTGTCAGGTCGGGTTCCGCCGCTAGAATTTTTGCTGCGATAGGCTGGTGCGCCGGCCACCCGCCATAGGGTCGTTCCTCGATGACCATTGCGGCTCCGCGGCACAGCTCAGCCACGCGCTCGAGGTTCTCAGGGTCGTAGCAATCGAAGCTTTCTACTGCCTTGCAACGGTCCAGCGCAACCATGCGCTCTTTCTCCTCGGAATAGAGGTCTGTATCGGCGCTGCGCACGGCCTGCACTTTGGCACCGAGCTGTGCCAGCGCGTGCCCACAAAAAGCCCCAGCAAACCCCCGGGAAAGGTCGACGATACTCAGCTCTTCCAGCACTCCGGCAAAGTTTGTCGATTGAAGGGGCACTTACTCTACCTCTCATTCAGTCCGACAACTGTACCACCGCCTCTCCGTGGGCGACGACTTCTTGGCGCTGATTTAATGCTACCAATTCGATGACAACCTCTTTTTTGCCCTCTTCATCAACCTTCTTTACAACCTTGCCATGGCAGCGAGTTACATCTCCCATAATCACGGTCTTGCCCAGTTTTATATCCAGTACGCGCAGAAAACCCTTGTCACCCATCCAATTTGTTACCACCTGGCTCAGCCAAGCTATTCGTTGAGGCCCCATGTCATAGGCTCCCTCTAGACCAGAGCGTTGGGCCAAAAAATTATCCCAGTGCACAGCCTCTGGAGAATCGGGAACACCTGCCTCGTTGTAAATTACTGCGTGGGGATGCCTGCGGCGGAACGCGGAGCCTACGGAGTGGGTATACATGAAAAATCCGCCGGCGATGCCACCAAAACCGGTGCGCATATAGCTCACCATGTCGGTCACGGTGAGCGGCCCTTTTACCACGGGGGGCAGTTCCTCACCCTCGCAGACCTCCGCGAAGGCGCGAGGAATATCACCACGTGTGATTTCTCTGAATATCTCGTTCTCTAGGTCCGCAATCTCGGCCGGCTTGTAGTTTCTGAGTTTTTTTTCGCGTCCTTCGCTCCGCTTCCTGGCTTCTCCTCTCTCCGTGCGGAGGTTCCAATGTTCGGCAGTGCAAACTAGTTCCTCGTCAGCATTTTTATAATCGATCTTGACGCCCTGTAGTGCTGTTCGCCCCGCAAAGCGACTGGGGCGGACAGAAATATCGTGAATTGCTCCTGAGCTATCTAGCCTGTCCCCCTCAAATATTGGTTTAAACCACTCCACACGACTTCTTACGTACAAAGCATGTACGCCAGGGAAGCCTGTACCTACGTCCCAGCCACTTAAGACGTAGATCATCGAGGGTGGTGCTACGAGTCGGCCGTATGGACCGCGTGCGGCGTAAATGGGATCAGACCACAACGGATTCATGTCTGCGACGCCTAACACGTAACGGTCGATCCACTCATCGGTGATCATGACGCTGCGCTGAAGATGCCGCATAGGTTTGCCGATACGGGCGCGCATTTCCTCGAGGGCTTCATCGGTAATGGCGCCCTCGCCATGCGCAGACTTTAACTTCTCTTTCACACTCATCGTTGTATTCGCTTGATCATGTTAATCGGATCGCACTTCGAAGCGCGATATCTTCTTTTCACTTATTGTTGGTTTCTAACGCCAGATCTATAGCTTCTGCCGACATGCCTATTTCAGAGAGAATCTCTCTGCTGTGCTCGCCTAAATTGGGCGCAAAGCCCTGAATTTCTGACGGAGTTTCCGACCACTTTTCGGGAGGTTTCATCCTACGCAGACGTCCCTCTGTGGGATGTTCCCCAAACTCGAAAAAGCCTACGTCTTCAAGGTGTGGGTCCTCGAGTAACGAGGGAATGGTGTTGAGAGGCATCGCAGGGATATCGTGTTGTGCAAAGATTTCCAGCCAGTCCGATGTTGCTTTGGTTTCCAGGATGGGTGAAACAAAAGCGTAGACTTCGTCAATGTTTGCGGACCGAGCTGTCTGTGAGGAAAAGCGCTCGTCTTCGTGAAACTTGTTTGGCTCACCGAGAATGTTGAAGAACGCCTTCCAGTGGCTGTCGTTATAGATGAGGGCACAGATGTAGCCGTCGCTCGTTTTGTACGGTCGACGGTCTTTCGATATTAGGCGTGTGTAGTGGGGTCCGCCCTGAGCTGGCTCATAGGATAGCCCCGCCATGTGATCGCCTAATACATACTGAGAAAGCACCTCAAACATCGGCACCTCGATTGATTGTCCTTTGCCACTTACCTCACGCGCGTATAGAGCTGAAGAGATCATTCCAACCAGGTAAAGGCCTACCGAGCGATCTGCGATCGGAGTTGGAAGATAGCGGGGTATGTCTCCACCGGACTCCATCACAAGCGAGGGGATACCCACTATTCCTTGGATTAAATCATCGTAGGCCGGCTTGCCGCTGTATCGACCCCCGGTACCAAAGCCTATTGCTGCGGCGTAGATTATTTTCGGATTAATGTCCGCTACCGCCTCGTAGCCAAGCCCCAGTCGATTCAGGGCATCGGGGCGAATATTGTGGACAAACACGTCGGAACTTCGCGCCAGCTCTAACGCAGCGGCTCGCGCTTCTGCACGTTTAAGATCTAGAACAATACTGCGTTTACCGTGATTAGCATTTAGAAATGAATGCCCCATCTGAGGGTTTTTCATGGGGCCTACATACCGCATGATGTCACCTGCTGGAGGCTCCAATTTGATGATGTCTGCTCCGAGGTTGGACAAAATCATCGTGGCATAAGGCCCCATGACCACGGTGGTCAGATCGAGAATGCGAACTCCTGTAAGTGGCCCTCCAGAAGCGCCGGTAGAGTATTTTCCAGAGTCAATTGACATAACCGTAATCTACTAGGGCCTGTTTCATGACGGCAGTAAGGTCCTGTTTGTTGACACTTGCAGAGACAGCAGCAAAGCCAGACCTATCGCGGCCCACTTGTTCGTAGAAGATCTCTTGGTCCTGAACGTGGCGTTGGAGCACGGTGCGCATGGCTGAGCCGCCAGGAATGCCCATGCGCGGCGCATGCACTCCAGCGAGAGTCACAGTCTCGCCACCCTCCAGAATGAACATTGAGCCATCCACCACCCCTATGCATTTAGCACGCTGAGTTCCCATTTTATCTCTCCACTAGCGATCAAATTGGCTTCAGGTTGCAAATTGGTCGCGCAAAACCTTGCGGTTGACCTTGCCCGCGGGTGTCTTCGGTATTGCATCCACAAATTCAATATCGCGGGGGTACTCGTGAAGGCTTAAACGACTCTTAGTAAATTCCTGCAGCTCTTCAACAAGCCCCTCGTGCTCATTTGTCTTGCATACCAGAAACGCTTTTGGAATAAGTCCTCGTATTGCATCAGGCACTCCGATAACGGCTGCCTCCTCGACCTTCTCATGTTTCAAGAGCACATCCTCTATCTCTATTGCGCTCATGGTCCAGCCCGCAGAAATAATAATGTCGTCAGACCTGCCGCCATAGTAAAAATATCCATCGGCGTCCTTGCGACCGTGATCCTTGGTTGAAATCCATTTATCCTTGCGGCGCACCACGAGTTCCCCCGACTCGCCAGGATGGCATGGTTGACCATCACTGTTGTGAACGTCCACCTCCGTTCCGGGAATGGGTTTTCCCAGAGAGCCACGTCGCACGTCGAAATCTTCGGCACCTGGGTAGTTGACCAGGACCGTGCCAACCTCGGTAGTGCCATACATGCTGCACGGATCAGTCCCAAAAACGTCCTCTATGAATTCTGCGGTTGTTGAGTCAAGCGGTTCACCGGTGTAAGACAGTTTGCTGATTGAGAAATGGTGGTGGTTGGCTGCTCCGCTGTTTTTGAGCATGCGGAAATGGGTGGGCGCCGCTGATAGGGCTGTGATTTCGTATTCAGAAAGAGCTCTGGCAAAACGATGGGGATCAAACTTACCGGAAATAGTACCTGTTGTAATACCTAGCGTTAACGGGCCCAGCGTGCCGTGCCACAACCCGTGGCCCCAGGCCGCCGAGGAGGGACAGAAGAATCTGTCGCCAGGTCTAATTCCGGTGGCGTACAAAGCGGCAATCATGAGATAAACCACCGAAAGGTGAGAATGCTTGACCGCGGTTGGGATAGCCCGGCTTGTCCCGGAGGTGTATTGGTAGATAGCGTACTCGTCACTACGACTACTCACCGCAAACTCTGGAGAGAAGGCGTCTAGCGCAGACAGAAAATCTTCGTTGGCAATTGACACCTGCGTATTTTCTAATTGGTTGACAACATCTGCTTTTTCTTCGCTAGCAATCAACAATTTTAAATCGCAATCTTCAGCGCGGGCCCGCAAACCATCGATGCCAAACAGGGTAAATAGCGGAACCGCTATAGCACCCATTTTTACAATTCCGAACAACGCTGCATAGAAGGCTAGCGAGGGATCAATCATGACGCCCACGCAGTCCCCTCGCTGCACACCGATGGAAACCAGCCAGTTGGCGAGCTGCGAAGATGTACGTGACAGATCGGCAAAGCTAATTTCTTCGTCCCGCCCGTCAGTATGCGCCACTTTTACAGCAATCTGCCCTGACTCCGCGTGCCGATCCACTGCCTCGTGGGCGATATTGAGATCCGCTTTATCGCCATCGACAAGGTCCCACAGCCTCGCCACCGAGAATTCGCGCTGAGCGTCCTCGTATTTCGTAAATTCAGTTAGATGGCGCATCTGGGTCTGCTCCAGATCACCCCTCTATGTCGAGACGCGATCGTAATGACGTTGAAACTTCGGCGCTTAAAACAATAGTCAACATGTTGCTTTAAGTGAGGATTCACAACCAAATATGTCGTTTGAAAAGGCAAGTTGTTCCGGCTGCAGTGGCTCGAATGAGGCAGACAAGCGCCGGCGTTTCCGTTCACCTATACATCCCACTCAAGAGGAAGTGCAAAGGGCATCATAACTGTGCCCAGATCACTCTCGATCGTAGCCCCGTTTTCAATTCTGAAGGGCGGCAGTAACTCCAGGAATAGTTTCAGTGCGGCCCTTATCTCTCGGCGGGCAATGTGTACCCCGAGGCATACATGAATGCCAGTTCCAAAACTCAGGGACCTTGAGGGGGGACGATCCCAAATGATTTCGGATGGCGACTCGTAGACCTCTGGGTCTCGTGACGCCAGAGCCGTAGAAACGGCCACCTTGTCACCGTTTTTAATTTCTACACCGGCGACTACTGCGTCTTTAACACAGGTTCGCGTTATCGTTACTGCACCGAAAGCGCGCATGAATTCGGTAATGGATTGGTCAATCAGCTCAGGATTGTTGCGTAGCTCTTCTTGCTGGTCAGGATTCTCTGCTAGGTGTCTAAAAATGTGACCCAGGTGAGCAGATACCGTATCTAAACCAGCAAGAAATAGATTAAAAGAAAGCCCCACAAGTTCATTTTTGCTCATCTTGCGCCCATCTACTTCTGCTGTCATGGCAAAACCCAATAAATCGTCTCCGGGAGATTCTCTGCGGGCGTCAATTTCCTGCTCGAAATAGTTGACTACCGTGCCAACAGCCGAAGCGACACGATCCATGTCGTCATCTCGCAACATGATGTTTTCCCATTCGACAAACTCTTCAAAACGCTCAACAGGCATTCCCATCAACTCTAAGAAAATCAGGCTGGGAAATATTAATGAGAAGTCTTTCATGAATTCGCATTTTCCCTTGTGCTGAAATTTCATGATCTGCGAGCGGGCGTATTCCATTATCTTGTCATCGAGATCGGCGGCAGCCTTTGGCGAGAAGAACGGCATCAGCAGGCGCCGATAGAATTCATGCTCTGGGGGGTCCTGTTCAACAGGAATCATCGTCCAGTTCCCGCCTGCCAGCTCAGCAAAAGGCTGAATTTGTTGCGAACTGAAATGTTCCGCATCCTGCCATATTGCTAACTGATCCTCAGAGCGCCGAAAGACCCAGCCTCCACCGTTCATGAGGTTGGGGGCATAGAACACCGGCGGGAAATCTCGATGGATTTCGTCGACGATTTCGTGAGGTAAGCGCTCTGTTACGAAACCTCTTCCGATCGTGAGATCTTTCACCAATTCTGGTGGGACATGAGGTGGGACGACGCCCTCTATGGCCGGTGCTAGTTCAGTCATGGTTTAAAACCCCTCCATAGAGATGCAGCCTTGATCATTTGGCCTATTCGAAAGTAGCTTTTCGGACTATCGGAGATGTTCAGGGACCGGTGTGCACTGGCTGGCTACTTTCGTCTGGCAACGCCCACACCTTTTTCCTATCTTGTTTAGCCGCAGTATGTCTATTTAATTCCACTCAAAATCTGCGAGAGCGCCATCACCAACAATGATCATATCGGCCCCATCGGCACCGGCTACTATGCCTGGTGTATCGACACCGGCAGGCACCCAGCGACTGTCTTCAGCGGCATAGTGTTCTTCGCCGGAAATATCCATGGACCCTGCTCGCAAAAGATAGTGTGCACCCACAGAGTGATGATAGGCAGGCAAGCTTCCACCAGGCGCAATTTGAACCCGCGTTATAAAGGGGTTGTCGGCGCTTATGGTCTGAATAGTGCTCCTCGCGGTCAGGTCGACCGGAGTGGCGTCTGCTACATTAGCTCTTCCCCATCGATCCGGGAAGTCCTCCAACCGCGCCGCCAGCTTCTCGGGCGGGTCATAAAGGTCTGCCCAATTCAGCCCAATTTCATCGCCCAATGCCATTAGGAAGAAACGCACACCATCGGCGCCTGACAGTTCTGGCCCGTACACGTGTCCAGCCTTGATCCAGCGGACATCACCAGGAACAAAATTGCCCTCTGGGCCAATTGTCATATTGCCATC
>CEOC01031006.1_pt1 | contig 19806 bp, 16 predicted proteins | sample 356191 | NCBI WGS metagenome assembly CEOC01 (sample SAMEA2619952, study PRJEB7988) | marine metagenome | biome: marine biome (ENVO:00000447); feature: deep chlorophyll maximum layer (ENVO:xxxxxxxx); material: "saline water (ENVO:00002010), including plankton (ENVO:xxxxxxxx)" | depth 17 m
ACTTCAGAAAGTAGATATATTGATTTTAATTTTGATTCTATAAAATCTCTAAGCTATAAGCTAAGAGATAAAAAGGTATTACTTATTGGGGTAACATATGCGTTATTAGATCTTGCTGAAAAAGGATCTATTGATTTAAAAAATTGGGTAATAATGGAAACTGGAGGAATGAAGGGAAGAAGAAAAGAAATGATAAGAAATGATCTTCACAAACAATTAATGAGTTCATTTAATGTGGATTCCATTCACAGTGAGTATGGAATGACAGAACTACTGTCTCAAGCTTATTCAAAAGGAAATGGTTTATTTTGTACCCCTCCATGGATGAAGATAATTATTAGAGATTTTGAAGATCCTTTCTCTTATAAAAAACCACATCTAAGTGGTGGGATAAATATTATAGATCTTGCTAATGTTTACAGTTGTTCTTTTATAGAGACTCAAGATATTGGAAAGGAAGTTGATAATAAAGAATTTGAGGTATTAGGAAGGTTTGATAAAGCTGAAGTAAGAGGATGTAATTTATTATCTTTTTAATCAACTAAAATTACAAAATAATTCTTTTTTCCTCTTTGAATTAAAATATACTTTCCATTAATTAAATCATCAGTATTTAAAAGTTTTTCTTCATTAACCTTGGTTTTATTAACGCTTATTGAATTCTCTTTTAGTGCTCTTCTTGCTTCTCCTCCAGATTTTAAGAAATTGGTTTTGTGAGTTAAAGCATCTATAATAGTAATTCCTAGTTTAATATCGGACATAGCAATTTTAGCTTGAGGAACTCCTTCAAAAACATCTTCAAAAATCTGAGAACTCATTCTTTTTAAATCTTTAACAGCATCGTCTCCTTTTTTAAATAAAATTTCTGAGGCATTGATAGCTGCATTTAAATCTTCTTCAGAATGAACTCTAATAGTAATATCATTAGCAAGCGCTTTTTGAAGAATTCTTAAGTGAGGTGATTCTTGATGTTGATTTTCTATAGCTTCAATTTCATCTTTAGATTTTAAAGTAAAAATTCTTATATAATTAGCCGCATCTTCATCAGAACTATTAATCCAATATTGATAAAATTTGTAAGGAGATGTTTTTTTCTTATCTAACCAAACATTTCCTTCTTCAGTTTTTCCAAATTTTGATCCATCAGCTTTTTTAATTAAAGGAGTTGTACAAGCAAATGCCTCTCCTCCACCCTTTCTTCTAATTAGTTCGGTTCCAGTGACAATATTTCCCCATTGATCAGAGCCACCTAGTTGAACTTTACAGTTTTTGTTTTGATGCAACCAGTAAAAATCATATCCTTGGATTAACTGGTAAGTAAACTCTGTAAATGACATACCTGTTTCCAAACGAGACTTAACAGAATCTTTAGCCATCATATAGTTAACAGGGATATGCTTACCAATATCTCTAATGAAATTAAGTACATTGAAATCTTTAAACCAATCATAATTATTTACCAATTCTGCAGAATTTTCTCCACAATCAAAATCTAAAAATTTTTCTAGCTGTATTTTAATACAAGAAATATTATGATTTAAAGTTGACTCATCTAATAAGTTACGTTCAGCAGATTTGCCTGATGGATCACCAACCATTCCAGTTGCACCACCTACTAATACAAATGGCTTATGACCAGCTTTTTGCAAATGAACAAGAATCATTATTTGTACTAAGCTACCAATATGTAACGACTCACCTGTTGGATCAAAACCAATATATGCTGAAGTTAATTCTTTAGAAAATTGCTCTTCTGTTCCTGGCATCATATCGTGTATCATGCCTCGCCATTTAAGATCTTCTATAAAATTCACTTTCTATCCATATTATTGATAATTAACAAATATATTTGTTTCTATAAATTTAAATCTAAATTTTGAAAATTATTAATTGTAAATGAGAAACCTAGTTACAGGTGCCACAGGTTTAGTTGGAATGCATGTTGTGCTTGACCTTCTAAAAAAAAATGAGGATGTAAAAGCTACCTACACTAAAAATTCCAACTTTGATTACATAAATCATTTATTTTCATTTTACAATAAAAAAAATCTTTTAAAAAAAATTGAGTGGGTAGAAATGGACCTAGAAGATGTTACGCAAGTATACCATGAAGTTAACAATATAGATCATGTTTATCATTGTGCAGCTATTGTAAGTTTCTCTAAAAAACAAAGGACCAAAATGCAGAATATAAATATTAAAGGAACTGCCAATATTGTAAATGCATGTCTTGAAAATAATATTAAAAAATTAGGTTATATAAGTTCTGTAGCTGCAATTGGCAGAAAAGGAAATAATACTTACACAGAAAAAAATAATTGGGTAAAGAGTAGTGATAATAGTTATTATGCCATTTCTAAACATAAAGCAGAAAATGAAATTTGGAGAGGAATTCAAGAAGGTCTTAGTGCTGTCATAACCAATCCTGGGATAATTATTGGACCTTCAAATTGGCATAGATCTAGCACATCATTATTCAACAAAATTTATTCTGGACTTTCATATTTCCCTAAAGGAAGTAACGGCTTTGTAGATGTAAGAGATGTGTCTAAATCTATTATTGAACTAGTTAATTCCAGTATTTCTGCTGAAAGATATATAGTGGTCTCCGAAAATCTTTCCTATCAATCGGTTTTTAAAATAATAGCTGAAAATTTAAAAGTAAAACCTCCTCATAAAATAGCTTCTAAAAGGCTTATGTCATTAGCATGGCGTCTAGAAGCTCTAAAATGTTTTTTAACTAAAAAAAATCCTCAAATTACCAAAGAAACCGTAAAAACATCTTTACAAAAAAATGATTATCAAAATGAAAAAATAATTAAGGAACTCAACTATAAATTTAATAGTATTGAAAAAGCCATAATTAATACCGCTAAATATATTTTAGAATTTAAGTGAAGTTATCACTTTATCCACATCTGATTCATTAATATCTAAGTGGGTAACCATTCTGATTTTTCCTTTACCAAATGGAATAATTAAAATATTTTTTTCAGCTAATTTATTTGTAAAATCTGCATTTGAAAATTCATCTTTAACATAACCAATAATTATATTAGTTTCTACATTCATGACCTTTTCTATCCAAGTACATTTTTCTAAGGCTTTGGCAATTAATTGAGCATTAGAATGATCTACAGAAAGTCTGTCAATATTATTTTCTAAAGCATATATACCTGCCGCTGCTAACATACCAGCTTGCCTCATTCCTCCTCCAAGAACTTTTCTTACTCTTCTAGCTTTATGAATAAACTCTTTAGTTCCAATTAATACAGAACCCACTGGAGCACCTAAACCTTTGGAAAAACAAATAGATAAAGAATCAAAAAATGAACCCATTATAATTGATGAAGTTTTGGTTTCTACAAGAGCATTGAAAAGTCTTGCTCCATCCAAATGCATAGGCATTTTATGAGATTGACAATATTTAGAAATTTTTTCAATTTCTTCTAATGGATAGCAATTACCACCTCCTCTGTTACAAGTATTTTCAAGAGCTACTAATTTAGATACTGGGTAATGGATATCATCTGGATTTATATTATCAATAATCTCATCTAAATAAATAATACCACTTTTTCTATTAATTAATCTAACAGAAGCACTAGAGTTTCTTGCAATTCCACCACCCTCATAGTTGTAAATATGAGCTTCACTACTGCATATTACTTCATCTCCAGGTCTTAAATAAACCATTAAGGCAATTTGATTGGTCATGGTGCCAGATGGGCAAAATAAACCAGCTTCTTTTCCAAATAATTTAGCTGTTTTATTTTCTAATTTTTGAACCGTAGGATCATCTTGAAATACATCATCTCCTAAAGCAGCTTCCATCATATATTGTTTCATAAATTTAGATGGCTTAGTAACTGTATCACTTCTTAAATCAATCATAAAATATTTATTAATGCATTATTTTAAAAATCATTTCTTTTAAAATTTCTTCCTCAGAAACATTGGGAACAATCACTCCTTTACTCATTAAATCATAATGTCTTAAAAAAGATAAAATTTGAGCTAATTTTGTTTTTGAGTAAAAATTAGAAGCTTGTTTATACTGCTTTAAAAAAAACGGATGAACTCCTATTTTTCCAGATAATTGACTATCACTCATGGTATCTTTATAAAAATGGAATTTCATTAATTTTGTGAAAAAACCATATAAATGTCCTATGGTAACTACAATGGGATGACTCTTATTATTTTTTCCAAAATGATAGGCTATAAATCCAGCTTTTTGGACATTCATTGCAGCAATAGCATCTGTTAATTCAAAAAGATTATAATCTTTAGAAAAACCGATATGTTTTTGAACCATTTCAACATTAACTGTTTCATCGCTTTTAATTAACAACCTTAATTTCTGAATATTCTTTTCTATTTCTGATAAATTATTTCCAAGAAACTCAGCCATTAAAACCGTGGCTTGAGGATCTAATTTTACTTTATTTTCATTAGCACAACTTATTATCCAATCAGGAAGTTGATAATCTTTAATTGGGTCAAAATCAAATATGAAATTATTTTTGGACAGTAATTTTCCAATAGATTTTCTCTTATCTACTTTTTTACCTTTAAAACAAAATACCAAAATGGTGGAAACAACAGGGTTTTTAAAATAATTTTCAAATTGTGACAAACTTCTTGAAAGGTGTTGTGCTTCTTTTACAACAACTAATTGATAAGGGGCCATTACAGGATATCTTTTACAGACATCTAAAATAATTTCTGGACTAGAATCTTTTCCATAAAAAATAGTTTCATTAAAATCTTTTTCTGATTCTTCTAAAACAGAATTCAGTATCTTGTCTGAGATTTTATCAATGAAATAGGTATTTTCCCCATTAAGAAAGTAAATAGGTTGATAGATTCCGTTACCAATAGATTTGATGATTTCTTTAAAATTCAATTTTAATTATTTTTAAAATATGAGCCATTCTTTTTCTATTAAAACTAAGTTAGTTAATTCAAAAGAATATTTATTCGATGAACTTAGAAAAAAATGGATCTTATCAACACCTGAAGAAGAGGTAAGACAGCAATTTTGGAAATACCTACATTTTGAAAAAAAATATCCTGTTAGTTTAATGGCTATTGAAAAAACCATTGTAATTAATGGATTAAATAAACGTTTCGATTTACTAATTTATGATCGAAATGGTAATCCTAATATAATTGTAGAATGTAAGTCTAGAAATGTGAAAATAAATGAATCTGCGCTAGATCAAATACTTTCTTACCAGTATAAAATTGGTGCTAAATATCTTGTTTTAACCAATGGAAATGAAACATATTGTATTGGAATTGACTTGAGTTCAAAAAAAGTAACGTATTTAGAAGATATTCCTCAGTACATTAATAATTAAACAGTTAATTAAAATTTAACTAATAATTTAGTAAGTTATTATCGTTATTTTTGGTCATATTATCAATATAAAAGAAATGTTTAGTTCAAGATTTTCATATTTAATCTTTTTTAGTGTTATTATTTTATTGGGTTTCAATACTTATGCTCAGTCAACAATCTTTGAAAAATGTGGATTTGATCATAAACACGATCTTCATCTTCAGGACACAAGCTATCAAAAACTAATTCAATCTTCAGAAAACAGACTTAATTCTTATTTAGCAACTCCAAGAACAAGGTCGTCAAATAATATATATACCATTCCTGTGGTAGTTCATGTATTGCACTTAGGAGAGTCTGTTGGAGTTGGAACCAATATTTCTGATGCTCAAATACAAAGTGCCATAACAAACTTAAACGACGTATACAGAGGACAAACTGCTAACAGTCCAGTAGATTTTGAAATAGAATTTGCTTTGGCTCAACAAGACCCCAACTGTTTAGCGCATAACGGAATAAATAGAGTTAATGCAAGTTCAGTTCCCAACTACTTATCAGGTGGTGTAGATTATTATAATGATGGTGGAGAAGCTGATGAAGATGTATTAAAGGACTTAAGCAGATGGCCTGAAACTGAATATTTTAATATTTGGATTGTTAGCGAAATTGAAAACAACAATGGAGGATTTGGAATCCAAGGTTATGCCAATTTTTTTACAGGTTCTGCCTACGAAGGATCTGTGATGATGGCTACAGTATTTGGTTACGATCCTACAAATTTACAGCCTTCATTTAATCTTAATGCTCCTAGAGACAACTCAACTGTTGTTCATGAAATTGGACATTATTTACACTTACATCATACATTTAAGGGCGATGGAGATGCAGATAACAATGGAATTGGTGATGCTTGTCCTGGCGATGTGACTGTTGGAGTGGATAGTGATGGTTGCTCAGATACTGAACCTCATAAAAGATACACTAGTCAATGTAAGTCTGGTTCGTTGAATGATTGTACTGGAGCTATTTTTAATGATAATAGTGCAAAAAATTACATGTCTTATGCATCTTGTCAAGATAGATTAACGAACGATCAAAAGAATAGATCTAGAGCTATGTTGGCTACAAGCGGTATAAGTTTACTTTATTCTCAAGGAGATGAATCTCCAAATTCAACTTCAGGAACGCTAACTAGCGCCAATTGTATTCCTCAAAGTTCTTCAACTGCAACAAGTGGTGGATATGGAGGAATTATGAATTTCACAATTATCAATGAATTTTCAGCGTCAAGCTCCAACACTCAAAATGATGGTGGTTATGTTGACTTCACTACAGAATGTCTGAAGACCATTTCATTACAAGAAGACAGCACTTATAATTTTGAAATAACTACATGGTATAATGGTCATGATTACAAAGGATATATAGATTTTAACAATGATGGAGATTTTTTAGACCCAAATGAGGAAGTTTTTTCTGGAGCAAATCCTCCTAACTTAAATGGAGCAAATGGAACTAATACATCAACCGGAAATGGTACACTGACGATACCTATTTCAAATGGAACAAATATATTGGCTAACACTCCTCTTAGATTAAGAATTATAAGTGAATTAACTTCTGTTACAGGAACTATAACAGACGCCTGTTATAACCCATTTTATGCACAAGCTGAAGATTATCAATTGGTCATCAATCAAGCTACTGCCTCATTAAGTGCCGATTTTACAGCTAATAATGTAAATGTCTGTTTAGGAAGTTCCATTATTTTCAGCGATGCTTCTACAGGAAATCCAACCTCTTGGATTTGGAATTTTGGAGATGGGAATTCCTCAACATTACAAAACCCAACTCATACTTATTCTAGTCCTGGAACTTATAATGTTTCCTTAACTATTAGCGATGGAGCAACTACAGAAACAGAAACTAAAACTTCATTAATAACAGTTAGTTCTTCTGTTAATACACAAGAAAATATCACAGCTTGTAATAACTACACTTGGAATAGTAATACCTATTCCATTTCTGGTAGTTATATTGACACTTTACAAACATCTTTTGGATGTGATAGTATAGTCACTCTCTTTTTAACCATAAATAATGGTTCTAATTCTCAAGAAAATATTACATCTTGCAATAATTTTTTATGGAACGGTATTAATTATTCACAGTCAGGTACTTACGCTGACACGCTTCAAACTATAGATGGTTGTGATAGTATCATGACGCTTATTTTAACAATCAATCAAAATGAAACTTCTCAGGAAAATATATCAACATGTAACAACTACAATTGGAATGGTAATACATATTCTCAGTCTGGATCCTATTTAGATACTTTACAGACCGTCAATGGATGCGATAGTGTTATAACCTTAAACTTAACCATCTCTAACTATATTTCTTCATCAGAAAATATTTCTACTTGTAATAATTATTTTTGGAATGGTAATAATTATACTCAAAGTGGAACATATGTTGATACTATCTTAGTAGCTGGAGGTTGTGACAGTATTGTAACATTAAATTTATTAATTAACTCACCTGTTTCATCAACTGAAACTATTTCTAGTTGTGGAAATTACAATTGGAATGGAAATAACTACTTTCAATCAGGAAATTATACTGATACTTTACAATCAATTTTAGGATGCGACAGTATTGTTACTCTTAGTCTAACTTTAAATTCTTCTATTTTTTCTAGTGAAACAATTATAACATGTGATGATTATAATTGGAATGGTAATAACTACACTCTTTCAGGGAATTATGTAGATACTTTATCCTCCATTTCTGGGTGTGATAGTATTGTCAATTTATTTCTAACCGTTAACTACAGTGCATCAATAATTGAAAACATTACAACTTGTGATATTTATAATTGGAATGGTAATTCTTATTCTCAATCTGGAACTTATTATGATTCTTTACAAACATCAAATGGTTGTGATAGTATTTCTGTATTAAACCTTATTATAAACCCTTCAGTATTTGGCCAAGAAAATATAACTTCTTGTAATAGTTTTCTTTGGAATGGAGTAATCTATTCTCAAACTGGAAATTACAATGACACCCTTCAAACTTCTTTAGGCTGTGATAGTATTGTAACTTTAAACCTTATTATTAATAATTCACTATTTGTTAATGATAGTGCAACAGCTTGTAATAACTTTTTTTGGAACGGAAATAATTATTTAAATAGTGGTTTATACACTGATACTCTTTCAACATCTTTAGGGTGTGATAGTATTGTTTCTCTACATTTAACCATACTGGAGAATTTTATTTTAGAAGATAGTGTAAGTGCTTGCGGAAGTTATCTTTGGGGTGGGGTCCTTATTGATTCTTCTGGGTCATATACAGATACTCTTCAATCAGTTAATGGGTGTGACAGCATCAATATTTTATATCTAAATATCAATGATAATATTGGAGCTCCTCTAACTCTTGAACTACTTTTAGATGATTACTGTTTAGAAACTTATTGGACTGTAAAAGATAGTCAAGATTCTATTTGGTATAATGAGGGGCCGTACAATTGTAATCCAACTGGTGGTGGAAGTCAAGCAAATACTACCATTATTAAAGATATTTTCTTAGATGAAAGTGAGTGTTACACATTTGAACTTAATGATTACTATGGAGATGGACTTGGTGGCTCTTTATGGGGAGGAAGTGATGGGAGTTGGACTTTAAAAGATTTTAATAATGTAATAATTAGTCAAGGACAAGGGGATTTTGGATATAGTATTAACCAACTGTTTTATGTTACTCAATCAATTGCATCTTCAATAAATAATATTGAAAATAGTAATGGACAAATTTACATATTCCCTAATCCTTTTAAAAATAGTACAAGTGTTGAAATAAAAAACACAAGAGGGCCTTTTAATTTAGAAATTTTTGATATGAGTGGCAGAATAATAAAAACATTCAATTCCAATAGTAATAAGTTTGAAATAAATAACATAAATGCTAGTAGTGGCATATATTGGTTAAGAATTAAAAACAAATCTAATTTTAAACCAATAAAATTAGTTATAGAATAATTATTAGATTTGCGCGATAATTAAATTATGGATTTAAAAGATATCATATCAATTTCTGGAAAATCAGGGCTATTCAGTGTAGTTGGAAAGTCAAAGAATAACGTTATTGTAGAATCAATCATTGATAAAAAGCGTTTTCCAATATTCAATTCTAACAAAATTAGCGCTCTTTCAGATATAAGTATCTATACCTACGACGAAGAAATTCTACTTTCTGATATCTATAGAAAAATATTCGAATCCAACGATGGTAAAAAAACTATCTTACACACTGAAGATATTTCTAAACTAAGAAAAAAATTAGAAGAATTTGTTCCAAATTATGATAAGGAACAAGTTTATAATTCTGATATAAAAAAACTATTTCAATGGTATAATATACTTCATGATACTAAAAAACTTAAGCTCAAAAAAGCTGAAAGTGTTAAAGGCGAAGAAAAAGTAGTGAAGAAAGATAAAAAACCTAAAAAAGTATCTACCAAGCAAAAACCCAAAATAACGTCTAACCAAGTAACAAAAAAAGTTGTAAGAACTCAAAAGAAGAGCGGTTAATTACATCTTTATTTTTTTAAACTTACATAAATGAAGAAATATATATATCTAATACTAATAATTACAATAAACACAAAAATGTCAGCACAAAAAATCACAAATGAAATAGATTCTGTAAGTTATAGTTTAGGAGTTAATATTGGTGAAAATATTAAATCTCAATTTCCAGATATCGATTTAAAAAACTTTGAATTGGCTATTAAAGATGTATTAGACGATAAAAAAGAACCTAAAATTTCTGGCACTGATGCTCAAAAAGTTATTCAAGAGTTCTTCAAAAAACAACAAGCCAAAGCAAGTGAATCTGTTATTGAAGAAGGAAAAAAGTTTTTAGAAGAAAATAAAAAAAGAGATAATGTAATTACTCTTGAAAGTGGTTTACAATACGAAATATTAAAATCCGGTGAAGGTGCTAAACCTACATTAGAAGATCAAGTGACAACACATTACCATGGAACCTTAATTGATGGAACTGTTTTTGATAGTTCTGTTGAAAGAGGACAACCTGCTACTTTTCCCGTAGGTGGCGTTATAAAAGGCTGGACTGAAGCACTACAGTTAATGTCATTGGGTTCTAAATGGAAATTATTTGTTCCTTATAATTTAGCCTATGGCGAAAGAGGAGCTGGACCACAAATAGGTCCGTATACCACCTTAATTTTTGAAGTTGAATTAATTAAAATAAATTAAAAATGAAAAATATAATAGCTATATCATCCCTACTTTTATTTATTGCTTGTAAAAGTGAAGCCCCAAAAGAAGTTGTTTTAAATAATGAGTTAGACTCCGTAAGCTATAGCTTAGGAGTTAATATTGGTGAAAATATGCAATCTCAATTTGAAGATATTAATATTGACAATTTTTTAATAGGTATGAAAGAAGTAATTAACGATAAAACTGAACCCAAAATTAATGGTGATCAAGCTTTAATGATTATACAAAATTACTTTGCTAAAAAACAAAGTGCTATGAGTGAATCAAAAATTGAAGAAGGAAAGAAGTTTTTAGACGAAAATTCCAAAAAAGAAGGGGTTATTACTTTAGCTAGTGGATTACAATACAAAGTTATCAATGAAGGAACAGGTCCAAAACCTAAATTAGAAGATAAGGTTACTACTCATTACCATGGTACATTATTAGACGGAACTGTTTTTGATAGTTCTGTTGATAGAGGAGAACCTGCAAGCTTTCCTGTCGGAGGGGTGATTAAAGGATGGACTGAAGCTTTACAATTAATGTCCGTTGGTTCAAAATGGAAGTTATATGTTCCCTACAACTTAGCTTATGGAGAAAGAGGTGCAGGTCAACAAATAGGCCCCTATTCAACACTTATTTTTGAAGTAGAGTTGATCAGTATAGATTAAATTTCCTTTTTGTATATAGTTTGGGTTGGAAAAGCAAATTCTAACCCTTCTTCGTTAAATCTTTTTAGCACTTCTTTATTTACTAGTGTTTGTGTATTCAACCAATGAGATTCAGGTCTTACATAATAAATAAATAATATATTTAATGAGAAGTCCCCAAAACCATTAAATCCTGCAGCATAATCATCTGTAATCGCATCTTGGTTTTTGACAATATCTTGTAATATATTAATAGCTTTTTGCATATCATCTTCTTTTGTGTCATAAGTCAAACCTAAATTGATTTTAACTTTTAAAGCAGGTTGTGAAGTAACGTTTATTACGCTATTATCAGTAAATGTACAATTAGGTATTGTAACTATTCTTCCTTCAAGGGTTCTTATTCTAGTACTTCTAAGACCGACTTCCTCTACTACTCCATCGTGTCCATCAATTTTTATTCTATCTTTTATTTTAAATGGCTTGTCAAGAAAAATCATAATTCCTGCAAAAATATTTTTTACCGAATCTTGAGCAGCTAAAGCTAAAGCCAAACCTCCAATTCCCAAACCAGCAATCATTGCTGTGATATCAAAACCAATATTATCTAATCCTACAACTACCCCTAAGGACCATATAATTGCCCTAACAGCCTTTTGTATAACTGGAATTAGGTGATTATCAAAACTGGTTTCAGACTTTTCTGAAATGGGCAATATCACTTCAGAAATTACAGCATCAATAATTCTTGAAATAATTGAAGTTATTCCTAAAGCTATAAATATGTAAGCTATATTTAATAATATAGATTCAGTATTTAAACTAAAATGAAGGAATTTAACTGAATAAAAATAAGCCGAAACTATTACCAAAAAAGTAATTGGCTTTTTAAGTGTTCTTAATAGCGTATCATCTAAACTATTTGTTGTTTTTGAAGTTATTTTTTGAAAAATATTTGAAAAGACCCAATAAAGGATTTTAACAAAGACAAAGGATCCAACTAATATTCCAATAGCAATGAGCCAATTCTCTATAGGATTGCCAAAGATTTCTTTACTTAAGTATTTCATAACAACAAAAATTAAAACGAAGTTATTATATAAATCTTAATTGTAATAATCAATACTCAAAAAGCTTAGAAAGAACTTTTTTTACTTTTTCAGCATTTGGTAAATATTCAGTTTCTAAAATCTCATTTAGAGGAATAGCAGGTGTATTTTCGGATCCTAAAACTTCAACTGGTGCATCTAAAAACTCAAAACAATTTTTTTGAATACTTCCTGCTAAGCCTAATGAAAAAGTGGAAGACGAGGGCTCTTCGGTCACTATTAATATTCTTGAGTGTAATTTACAAGCAGCATATATCTGTTCTTCATCTAAAGGGTTAAGAGTTCTAAGATCTAAAATTTCTATTTGATTATTATAAAATTTTGAAGCTTCAAGTGACCAATAAACACCTCTTCCATAGGTAATAATCAAAGCTGACTTACCTGATTCAATAGAAGCGTTATCAGCTTCAATTACTTTTCGTGCTTTTCCAATTGGGATAATGTAATCTTTATCTGGTTCTATAGTCATAGCACCTTCAGTTCCCTTTATTTTAGACCAATACAACCCCTTATGTTCTAAAATTAAAACTGGATTAGGGTCTAAATAGGCAGCTTTCATTAATCCTTTAAGATCAGCCCCAGTAGATGGATACAAAACTTTTATACCAATTATATTGGTAACTATAGATTCAATACTAGATGAATGATATGGACCTCCGGATCCATAGGCGCCAATTGGAACTCTTAAAATCATACTTATGGGCCATTTCCCATTAGATAAATAATATGATCTACTAACCTCAGTAAATAATTGATTTAATCCTGGCCAAATATAATCGGCAAATTGAACCTCTACAATAGGTTTTAACCCAACAGCAGACATTCCAGCAGTACTTCCAATAATGAAAGCTTCTTGAATTGGGGTATTAAAAACTCTATGATCTCCAAATTGTTGTGCCAAAGTAGCAGCTTCTCTAAAAACCCCCCCAAGTCTTCCCCCAACATCTTGTCCGTAAAGTAAACACCTAAGATCAGATTCTAAGATCTCTCTAATAGCAAATAAAGCAGAATCTACCATAACAGTTGGATCTTTCTCTTTAGGAGCTCTAACACCAGATTCTTTTAAAATTGTAGTTGGTGCTAATATATGATGATGAAGTTCATTAAGTTTGGGATCTTTTTCTTTATTAGCCTTATTATAATCGTCTAAAACAATTTTCTTAGAATTTTTTGAAATTTCAGAAAGTTCAGCTTCGGAAAAGTCATTTTTAAGTAGTAGTTCTTTAAGTTTTGGTAGTGGGTCTCTCGATGTATGTTCTTCTAAATCATCTCTGTACCATTCCATTCTTACACCAGATGTATGATGATTAAGTAATGGAACTTTAGCATGTATGAGAACTGGACATTTTCTTTTGCGAGTAGCAGCCAAAGCTTTACCAACTGCATTATAAGATTCTATGAAATCAGTTCCATCAATTGTAATAGTTTCTAAACCTTTAAAACCCTTAGCAAAGAAAGATATATCCTGTGCTCTAGTCTCTTCTGCTTTCGCAGAAATATCCCAATCGTTATCTTGAACTAAGTATATGATTGGAAGTTTCTTTAAAACTGCCATTTGAAAAGCTTCAGAGACTTCACCTTCGGTGCATGAAGCATCTCCAAGGGAACATATTACCACTGGGGCATTTGCATCTTTTTTTGAAAGACCTACTTCCTCCTTATACTTTAACCCCATAGCAGCACCTGTTGCAGGTATTGCTTGCATTCCAGTAGCCGATGATTGATGAGGTATTTTTGGGAATTTAGGATCATTTAAACTCGGATGAGAATAATAAGTTTTTCCTCCAGAAAACGGGTCTTTAGATTTTGCTAATAGTTGAAGAATCAAGTCATAAGGTTGTAGGCCAATTCCTAATAGCATAGAGTCGTCACGATAATATGGATATAAAAAATCATTTGTTTTTAGATGTAAGGCAGTTGCTATTTGAATAATTTCATGTCCTTTGGATGTTGCATGTACGTATTTGGAAGTAACGCTTTTTTCCTTTTCAAAAAGATCACTCATAGATCTTGATTTATTAATCAAATCAAATGCTTTTTTAAGAATATCTTTATCCATAAATTTATATCAATCCAAATATACAAATTAAAATAATTTATTAAGATGAATCAATAAATCAAAATAATATTTTTATATTTTGTACTTTAATGAATTTATAATGCTTTTTTTAAATTAAAATTTAAAATATTATTCTAAAAAAATCGAATAGTTAATGTTGTCATTTTGTTAATAACATGAGAAGTGGCTTTTGAAAAAAATATTAGATTTGCAACTAAATTCTCTTTATGGAAGAACGAAACCTTCTAATACAAAAATATATTTTTCCTGTTCTTGTTATTTTAATGGGGCTGATGCTTTTGAACACCGCTATATTTAGTGGCACAGGATCTACAAGCCAATCCGGAACTTTCTTATTAGGAGCTCTTGTTGTTGTTGCTATGGGTGTGGTAACCATTCTTTACATAAAAGAAATTATCACTAAAAAAACTCACTTATCTATACTTTCCTTAATGCTCATTAGCTGTTTATTACTAGGCTACTCTACTTACTCTTCAATATCGACAACAATAGCTCAAATAGATTTGAAGAAAAAAATCGACTCTAACATCAAGCAAGGCTTAAGAGACATTGAAATTATTCAATTAGAATACAAAAAAAAATATGGTTGGTATAGTGACAATTTTGAAGAACTTAAACGATTTCTTTTAAATGACAGTGTTTATTCAATTAGCACCAAAGGGATAGTCCCTGACTATAAAATCACTCCTGAACATTGTGAAATACTTGGATACGACCCTATACTTGATTATATTCAAATAGAATCATATGACGAACAAGAGGCATTAAAATGTGGCTTGCTAACTAAAGACACCAGTTGGGAAAATGTATTAGTAAAACTATTTGACACTAGTCAGGACTCCTCCAACAACAGGCTATATAATTTCGACATCAATAATTTTGATTTAGTTCCAATGTCACAAAATAAATACTTTAAAATTGATGCAAAAATTTTAGAGTCGAATGATGATATTACATTTGAAGTACTTCTTCATAGAAAAGATGATAAATATAATTTTGTATCTTCTTATTTAATCGATTATAATGGTAATGACAAGGCTTATTATGGAAAAGACATAAAAGGCTTAATCGTCAAAGATTCCATCCCTCAAATGCCTCAATTATTAATAGGAGATAATATTGTTTTAGTTGATTCTATATCCTTTAATAAGTCTGAAGATTTTCTGAATGCACTAAAAAATAAGAAAAAAGACACCATAAGGTTTCAAATTTTAAGATCAGGAGAAAAAATCGAACTCAAATTAACTCAAAAAGATATAATTTCTAGACCTTCTAGGGCGTTCTGGACAGACTTTCAAGATGTCTTATCATACAACCTACAGCCACCTTTATACAATCCAGAATTATTTGAACCATTTCACGTTGGAAAAAATATCATTGTTAAAGAAGATGAATTTTCTAGTCCACACTTAGAAATAGGAAATTTTAAAAAATTAGCTATTAATCATTCAATAGACACCAACTCTATAACGTTTGAATTTTTCAAAGGTCAAAAGACTAATTACAGTGATTTTAATTTAGAAACTGAAGATTATTTCTATCTACTTTCAAAAGTTGGAACACCAGTATTTATAGCTTATGACCCATCACCCTATGACCCGCTTAATGAAAGAGATACTTTAATCACAGGCTCTCTAAACGAAGTCAAAACAAGTGGGAATTGGAAATAAATCCAAATCCTTGAAACCATCTCCTACAGACATATTCATTTTTGAAGACAATTATTTTTCCGTAACTGAATCTGGTTTTTGGAAAGAATTTAAAATTTCAAAAAAAGATGACAACTTTAAAATAAAAAATATTTACATCGACAATCCTTACTTCACCATTATACCAGAAGAAATTTTTTCAAATATTTCAGACGACCAAAAAAATAAGCTCCTAACTAATAATCAATCACAACTTAACTTTTTTAAAAGTTTGCATACTGCTCACGGATCTTTTCTTTACTGGGGAATCAAAAAAAGTTTAAATCAAAAAATACAAACTGAACTGCCTCATTCTACCACAATGCATTTTTGTGAGTCCCTAATGTTTTCTTCAGACGAAAGAAATAAATTAAAATTTTTCCTTGGTGAAAAAATAATATATATCTCCTCTTTTCATAAAAACAAACTAATTTTAATCAACAGGTATAATATAGATAGTTCTGACGATTCATTATATTATTTATTAAGCGTAATTAAAGAATCAAAATTTATTGGTGAAGAGTTTTCTATTGATCATCAGGGATTAGATGATCAAAAATTGATTTCAAAAATTAAAGAAATATTACCAGAAATTAAGATTTATTCTCACAAAGAATCTGACTACAAAAATTCATAATGAGAATCATTTCAGGAAAATATAAATCAATTTATATTCCCAATAATAAAAATATTAAAGCCAGACCAACAACAAGTACTGCTAAAGAAGCTCTTTTCAATATTCTTGAGAACAGAGTTTTAATTTCGGAGCTTGATGTATTAGACCTTTTTTCAGGAACTGGAAGCATTGCCTTTGAATTTATTTCAAGAGGGGCTCAAAGTGTTGTATGCGTTGACAAACAAGTTAACTCGGTGAAATTCATTAATTTAAATGCTAAAAAACTATCAATGAATATTAAAACCGTTAAGGCTAATGCTTGGAAATTCATTGAAAAAACTAAAGAAAATAGTTACGATTTAATATTTGCAGATCCTCCTTATAACCTAGAAAATATAAATCAAATTCCTCTTCTTATTTTTGAAAAAAGAATTCTTAAAAAAAACGGATGGCTTATTATGGAACATGGAAAAGATGTAAACTTCGAAGAAACTTCTAACTTTATTGAAAGAAGAACGTACAGTAGTGTAAATTTCTCTTTTTTTAAATTAAATAGTGAAAAATAAAATTGGCATATTTCCTGGATCTTTTGACCCCATTACCGTTGGTCATAAGCATGTGATTCTTAAAGCTGCTGAAATAGTAGAAACCCTTATTGTTGGTATAGGGATTAATTCTAATAAAAAACATCATTTCACAATAGAAGAAAGAGTGAAATGGGGGAAGAAAACCTTTTTAAATCATCCAAATATATTAGTTAAAAAATATGAAGGTTTAACTGTTGACTTTGCAAGAAAAGAAAATGCTCAATTTATATTTAGAGGTCTAAGATCTTCCTTAGATTTTGAATATGAAAAACAAATTGCCGAATCAAATAATATTATCAATAAACAAATTGAAACTATTTTTCTTTTAGCCAATAATAAATATGCAATGATTTCTTCTTCAATTGTAAGAGAAATTATTAAAACTGGAGGTAATATTGATGAATTTGTTCCAATTGATATTAATATTTCTAAGCCATGAATAGGCTCAGTTTAAAACTTCTATTGATTTTTGTATTCAGTATCCATTTTGCATTAGGAACTGTGATAAATATTGCTGCTCCTGATTATAAAAATGAAACAATTATTTGGAAAAAGAAATTTGACTACATAAGTAATAAATTCGTGATACTTGATCAACAAATTATAGATTCAAATGGTAATGCAAAATTAATTTTTAAAAATACCCAGATAGAGCTTACTGAAATTTTTATAGGAAGATCTCATGGTATGTTATACCTCGACACCGCCACATCTAATTATAATTTATTTATACCGAAAGACACCCTAATTGAAAAAGCATCTCTAAAAAAATCTAATATTCAGTTTCTATTTATTGATTTAAAAAAAAATGATATCAATCATTTGATTTTAGATTTCAATCTAGAATTAGATTTTTTCCTTTACGGCGATACTAATAAGATTATTAGAATGGCTAAGCATAATAAAGAATTTCAAGATAGTCTTAATAATTTTAAAATTTATCTAAGTGCTAGATATAGATCTAATAAAATAAAGTATTTACATAATTACATTAGATATGAAATAGCCCTTTTAGAACAATTAGCTCATCAAAATAAGGGAGACTATTATAAAACATATTTATTTGAAAGCTACCTTAAAACCAATGAAATAAATTATTATAATGACGCTTACATGCAGTTTTTTAATCTCTTTTATAAAGATGTCTTTAAAGTAGGCGGATTAGCAATTAATGACAAAATTAAATTCGCCATCAATAATTATAATGATTACAAAAAATTAATAGAAGCAATGGATAATTCAAAATACTTTTCTAATCCAAAACTAAAAGAATTAGCTGCTATTAAAGGGTTATATGATTCTTACTATTCTCCAAATTATATACCAGAAAATATTATTTCAATTCTTAACAATATCGCTGAAAAGAGTCAGTGGAATGTTCATAAAAATATTGCATCTAACTGTATAGCTGAAATTACTAAATTAAGTGTTGGAACTCCATGTCCAAATTTAAAATTCACTGATATCAATGATAAAGATGTTTCAATTGATGAATTCAAAGGGAAATATACTTACATCAATTTTTTTGCTTCTTGGAATAACAATAGCATGCATGAAATGGAGGTCATTAATCAATTTCAAGAAAACTATGAATTTGTAAATTTTGTTTCTGTAAACTTAGATTACAACCTTAAAAGCTATAAAAAAGTCGCAGCAAAAAAATTATATAAATCTTGGCCCGTTGTTTATCCATTAAATAAACAAGGTTTAATATCTTATTTTCAATTAGATCACCTTCCGACTCATTTATTAATTGACCCCAATGGAGATATCTATCAATATCCTGCATTACCTCCAACAGCTCTATATAATAGCAAGAGTGTTGACGAAACATTTTTTAAAATAGAAAAAAACTTATCTCCAAATAAGAGCTTTCAAATTGGGAAAAAGAATTAAGTTGAATATATCCTCCACAATTCTTTTATAGATTCAAATGAATTTTCAGCTTTTAAAGTAGACTCTTTAAAATTAAGCCATTTAACTTTCTCTATTCCCTCTGAAATTTGCGGTTTAAGGTTATTTTTCCCCGAGTAATTCATTTTAAACCAATATGTTTTTTTTAGAACATTTTTAGAGCCCAGTGAGTAAGTGTGAAAAGAAACATATAATAGTTTTGATATTTTTAAATTTGAGTCCAATCCACATTCTTCCCGGACCTCTCTTATGCCAGCAGATTTGAAATCTTCATTAATTTCCAATTTTCCTTTAGGTAAATCCCAAATACCATTTCTAAAAATCCATAGAAAGTTTCCATTATTTTCAACTAATCCTCCTGCAGCATCAATAAATTCATAATTTGAAAACCAGTTTTCAATACTTCTTAAAGGATTACTTGATAAATGGATAAACAAGAATTTACCAGCTTTATTATGAACATTTATTTCTGATGCATTATTTACAATAATTGACGAATTATTAAATTTCTCTGAAGAGAA
>CEOC01001424.1_pt1 | contig 19760 bp, 15 predicted proteins | sample 356191 | NCBI WGS metagenome assembly CEOC01 (sample SAMEA2619952, study PRJEB7988) | marine metagenome | biome: marine biome (ENVO:00000447); feature: deep chlorophyll maximum layer (ENVO:xxxxxxxx); material: "saline water (ENVO:00002010), including plankton (ENVO:xxxxxxxx)" | depth 17 m
GGACAAGTATGTTTTTGTATTTTTCCATATACCTTCAAAAAAAATTGAATTTCTATAATTTTGAAGCATTTCTTCATTTTTCCAATGACTGTAGGTGAAGTAAACGTTTCCTTTTTTAGTTTCTTTTAATAATTCAACATGACTGCATCCAATAAAATTACCAATACTTGGTTTAGCTTTTTCAAAAAATAGCTGAAATTCATCAACTTTTTCTCTGTCAATTATTAATTTAACTATTCTTATTATCATTTGTTAGAAATTCTATTGTAATAATATCATTAATTGATATTCCAAATAATTGACTTGCTCCACCACCAGAACCTTTCACCCCTTTATTTATAGCAATTTCTAAAAAACCACTACTTCCAAATATGGCAATTCTTTCTCCCTCAACAACGTCATTATATTTATGATGAATTTTTTCAATACTATATTCTGATTTTGTAAGAAAAATTTTGAATGGTTTGTTTTTTCCAATTTCTTTAAAAATTTGTTTAGTAATGTTGGTAATTAAATTCCCATACTTATCAATATAACATACCATTCCCTTTATACTGTTATTATCTATGATAGGTCTAAAAAGTTGCTTGGTTTTAATCTCTTTAACTTCATTAGCAACTACAGCTGGAAGACCTCCTCTAGCTAAATGACAAGCAATAGGAATAAAAATATCTTTTGTTGGAAATGAAAAATCATCAATTTCGGAATTACGATTTAGATTCCATATTCCATCGGGATTTTTATCAAAAATAAGAGAGAAAATACCATTGTCTGCTCCAATAAAATATTGATCATAATTTCTTATTATTAGATGTCTATTTTCCTCATTTTTTTCAGCATCTACTCCAATAACATGAATGGTATTTTTTGGAAAATGTTTGAAAGTGTTTTTTAGAACAAATGAAGCATGAACAATATCAAATGGAGGAATATCATGCGATATATCTACTACTTTAGCTTCTGGAAGTTGATTATAAATTGAACCCTTTATTGCAGCGACATAATAATCTTTTAGACCCATGTCAGAAGTAAGTGTAATTAACATGATTTTTTTTAATTATTTTATGCCTAATGATTACATTTGTTAACCAAAAATACAATAAATTATATTCTTAAAAATATATCTTTAATTGCTTCAAAAAAAAATAAATATTGCTAGATCATTTCATTCTGAAATATTTGGTAAAACCAACCAAAATTTAGACTACTTAAAAACACACTTTTCTAAGTTGAAAATTATTTTAAGAGATGAAGACTTAAATGTTATTGGCGACTCAGATAATGTTAATTCTTTCATGAAATCCTGGAAAGTTATAGAAGATCACCATTCCAAATTCAATAATGTCTCAGAGTCCACAGTTAAGTCTATAATAGAAAAAAAATATGATTTAAATCATGCAAAATTTTCTAAAAACAATATTATACTTTATGGAAATAAAGGGAAAGTGATTAGGGCTAGAACATTTAACCAATTTAATATGGTTAAAGGAGTTGAGAAAAATGATTTGTTATTTGCAGTAGGTCCTGCTGGCTCTGGCAAAACTTACACAGCAGTAGCATTAGCAGTTAAAGCATTAAAAGAAAAAAGAGTACAGAAAATAATACTTACTAGGCCTGCAGTTGAAGCAGGTGAAAATCTTGGTTTTCTTCCGGGTGATTTAAAAGAAAAATTAGATCCCTATTTACAGCCTTTATATGACGCACTAGAAGATATGATACCATCTAAAAAACTTATAGAATTTTTAGAAGAAAAGATAATTCAAATTGCTCCATTAGGCTTTATGAGAGGAAGAACATTAGACAATGCATTTGTTATTTTAGATGAAGGACAAAACACTACAGAAAGTCAATTAAAAATGTTTCTTACTAGGATGGGGAAATCTGCTAAATTTATTGTTACTGGAGACGTAACTCAAATAGATTTACCAAAAAATCAAAAAAGTGGGCTAAAAATTGCTTTAGATCTATTTCAAAATATTAAGGGAATTAAAATAGTTTCGTTAAATGAAGAAGATGTAGTTAGACATCCTTTAGTAAAAACAATAATCAAAGTATTTAAATAAAAAAATTGAAAGCAATTACAGATACCAATTTTAAGTTTCCCTTACAGAAAAGTCTATATCATGGAAAGGTTAGAGATGTATACAATATAAATGACGAATATTTAGTGATGGTAGTAACCGACAGGATTTCAGCATTTGATGTTGTTCTTCCTAAAGGAATACCTTATAAAGGCAAAGTGTTAAATCAATTGGCAGTTAAATTCTTAAAAGCAACAGAAGATATTGTTCCTAATTGGATGTTGGATTCTCCTGACCCTAATGTTACTATTGGACATTTTTGTAAGCCTTTTAAAGTAGAGATGGTAATAAGAGGATATCTTACTGGACATGCTTGGAGAACATATAAAGCAGGAAAAAGAGTATTATGTGGAGTGAAAATGCCTGATGGTATGATTGAGCATCAAAAATTTCCAACTCCAATAATTACCCCATCTACAAAGGCAGATTTTGGTCACGACGAAGATATTTCTAAAGATGAAATAATAAAAAAGGGTCTAGTTTCTGAATCCGATTATAATAGACTTGAAAGCTTTACTAGAGCTATATATCAAAGAGGCTCAGAAATGGCTGATGAGCGTGGACTTATATTAGTAGATACCAAATATGAATTTGGTAAGAAAGGTGATGAAATTTATTTAATTGATGAAATTCATACTCCTGACTCAAGTAGATACTTCTATAAAGACGGATATGAACAAAGACAATCTAATGGCGAAAATCAAAAACAACTTAGTAAAGAATTTGTAAGAGAGTGGTTAATGGAAAATGGTTTTCAGGGAAAAGAGAATCAACAAGTTCCAAAAATGGATAAGAATTTAGTTAATTTAATTTCCAATAGGTATATAGAGTTATTTGAAAAAGTAAGTGGCCTTAAATTTGAAATGAATAATACTGAAGATGCTATTGAAAGAATAGAGCAAAATATTTTAAAATTTTTGAAAAAATAGTAAACTAAAACAATCATTCGACTTTTAAATCATGACCCATTTTTTGTTTTTTAGTTTTTAAGTATTCTCTATTATGAATATTACATTCTGCTTCTATGGAAATATTTTCTGTTATTTCTAAACCATAGCCAACTAATCCTGTTCTTTTTTTTGGATTATTACTTAATAATTTCATTTTTTCAACTCCTACAGCTCTTAGAATTTGAGCTCCAACACCATAGTCTCTCGCATCTCCTTTAAATCCTAATTTTAAATTGGCTTCCAATGTATCATAACCATTTTCTTGAAGTTTATAGGCTTTTAATTTATTTATTAGTCCAATACCTCTTCCTTCTTGGTTCATATACAATACAACACCTTTTCCAGCTTGGTCAATCATTGTCATTGCAGAAGCTAGTTGGTCACCACAGTCACATCTAAGCGAGCCTAAAATATCCCCAGTAAAACAAGAAGAGTGTACTCTTACTAAAATAGATTCTTTTTTATCCCATTTACCTTTAACTAAAGCTAAATGTTCTTCTCCAGTAGTAGTTTGTTTAAAAGCTTTAAGTTTGAAATCTCCATATTTTGTTGGTAAATCAACTTCTACAACTTCTTCTATTAATGTTTCATGTTGCATTCTATAGGCAATAAGAGATTCTATAGTTATAATTTTTAGATCAAACTTTTTAGCAATTTCTGTAAGTTCTGGAAGTCTTGCCATTGATCCATCTTCGTTCATTATTTCAACAATAAGTCCAGCTGGTTCAAATCCAGCAAGTCTACTAAGATCAACAGCAGCTTCTGTATGTCCAGCTCTTCTTAAAACCCCACCAGCTTTTGCTCTAAGCGGGAAAATATGCCCTGGTTTACCAAGGTCCTTTGGTTTAGTTGAAGTTTTTATTAAGGCTTGTACTGTTTTTGCTCTGTCAGCAGCAGAAATTCCAGTTGAGCAGCCATCCCCAATAAGATCAATAGAAACGGTAAAAGGAGTATCAAAATGTGAATTATTTGAGTCAACCATCATTTCTAAACCCAACTCATCGCATCTTTCTTCAATTAGTGGAGTACAAATTAATCCTCTTCCATGAGTAGCCATGAAATTAATTAACTCTGGATTTGCATTTCTTGCGGCTGTTACAAAGTCACCTTCGTTCTCTCTGTTTTCGTCATCTACTACAATAACAATTTTACCATTTTTTATATCCTCTAACGCTTCCTCAATAGTATTCATTCTATATTTTTTTGCAAATTTAGTTATATAATTATTCTAATTACTTTGTTTATCTTTTTAAGATTTCCAATAGTATTTTATTAGAGCTTTCCCAACTGAATTTTTTATTTACAAATTCTCTACCGTTTTTTTCAATTTTTGAAATTAATTCTGGTTTACTTAGAATATTTAAAATTTGAGAAATATATTGTTCAACACTATTTCCTATAATAATGTTTTTCATGTGAGTTGCTCCAAGAGATTCATTACATAAATTTGAGGTAATACATGGAATACCTAATGACATGGCCTCAAGAAGTTTATTTTGTAAGCCACTTCCTAAAGACATAGGAGCAAAAAATACTTTACCACTACAATAAGTTTCTCTTATATCATCTACCCAGCCAGTAACTTTGATATTTTCATTCGATAGGCGTAATACTTTTTTAGATGGGTTACTTCCAGAAATAAGAATTTTAATATTTGGAACTTTTTCTTGCAAAAGAGGAAAAATTTTCTTCGTAATAAATTTTGCTGCTTCAATATTGGGAACATAACTTAAGTTACCAACAAAAATTAGGTCGTAAATTTTATCAGTTATTATTTTTTGAAAATAATTAGTGTCTATACCATTAGGAATGATTTCAATATTTTTATTATCAATATGTGCAATTTCATTTCTGTCACTTGAAGAAATAATAATATGGTTGTTAAAAAATTCGAAAGCTAAATTTTCAAACCTTTTCATTCTTTGCCATTCCATTTTCACAAAAGGTTTTTGCCAAAATTTGGAAATTTTAATTCTTCTCTCCAAGCCTTTGGATAAAGCATCCATATAATCTAATGTTTTAGGAATAGAATGTTCGTCTTTGACATATAAGGCTGTTCTTACTAATTGACAAAAGATATGATCAGGATTTATGTTAGAAATATTTGAATTAATTTTTTTTTGAATTTTATAATTATAAAAGTAATTTACTTGAAATGGTCTATTATTTATAAATGTCTTAAATAGATTAAAAAATCTATTAATTAAACTAATATGATATATATGAACAGATTTGCAATATTTATATAATTCATCAATAGAGCTTTTAGAAATCTTAGTTTCCGAAAGAGATATCAAATAAATATCATTTTGTTTTGAAAGTTCCTTAATTTGATGGTATGATCTTAATTTATCCCCTTTATTAATGGGGTAGGGGAAACGTGAAGTCAGATAGATTAATTTCATAAAACAGTTTCAAAAAATGAAATTAATTTTTTAGATGTATGTTGTTGATCATAATTGTTAGTAACATGTTCTCTCGCATTCATTCCAATTTTTCTATGATCAAGTTCCTTAGAACTTATTTTTTTTGCTTTTTCACTAAAATCTTCAGGGTTATTTGCAATGATTATATTTTCTCCATTTTTATAATTTATTCCCTCAGCTCCAATTTGAGTAGATATTATTGCTTTACCATAGGCCATTCCCTCAATAATTTTGACCCGAATTCCTCCAGCTGATAATAAAGGAACAATCATAATATCATTTTCAATAATAAACTTTGAAGAGTCTTTAACTTCTTTATGATTAAAAATATTATGTTTTGAATTTTTAAATAACCAATCTGGCATGTTTTTTCCTGCTAGATGAAGTTCTGCATTTGGAATTTGTTTTTGAATTCTTGGCCATATTTCATTTAATAGCCAGCTAACAGCTTCTAGGTTTGGTTTCCAGTCCATGGCACCAATATGAAAAAATTTCAAGGCTTTATTTTTATTTCTTGAAACTTTATATTTCTGTGTTTCAATCCCAAAAGGAATCGTTTCTATTTTAACTGGGCAGTTAAGCTCATTGTATTTTCTTTTATCTTCATCACTTATAGTAGCAATTCCATCAATTTTATTAAAAATATCCAGTTCATATTGTTTTAATTGACTGGATAATAATTTTAAATAAATTTTTTTTGCTGGATTGGCACTTTCTTTTGATAACCTTTTCCATATAATGTATTCTAAATTATGAGACCTTAGTATTATTTTTGCTGAAGAATAGGTTTTTAATGTTTCAATATACGGAGTAGTAAATAAGCTTTCTAAAAGTATAATGTCAAAAGATTCTGATTTTAATGTTTTTATGATTAATTCATTAAAATCTGGAGAAAAAAATCTAGATATATTATATGAATCATAAGTTACCAAATTGGAAAACGCATCTACAATATTAAGTTTAGTATCTACAAAAGTTGATTCAATTTTAGATTTTTCTAAATAATTTTGATCATAATGTTTTAAGTCAAAAGGATGCTTCAATGTGTTGATGGTCAACACTTTAATTGATTCTAGCTCTTTAATTAGTCCTCTTGAAATATTATTAATTGCTATACAACCACCATCAATTGATGGAAGTGGTGGCTTATGACAAATTTGAAGTACCCTCATTAGTTTTTTATAATTTTTCTACAGAGTTTATTATACCATTCAATATCGAATATTTTAGCATCTTTATTCGCTTTGAAAAATATAAATATAGAAATTGGAGTTATACATAAAGAACTCAACCACATTCCCATAGATGGAGTCAGACTATAATTTGCAGACATTTCCTCTCCAGCTCTTGTGAGGATAAAGTAAACTAAAAAAATTAAAACCGCAGTTATTACAGGCCATCCTAGACCTCCTTTTTTAACGATAGAACCTAAAGGAGCACCAAGAAAAAACAACATAAATACAGCATATGATAATGTAAATTTTCTATTCCATTCTATTTTTAAATTGGTAATGAACTTGTCAGATGATTTTTCTTTTGCTTTGGCTATTTTTAAATGATTTCTAAGTTGGTCAAGTTTTTTAATTGCTACCTGATGATCAATTTTAATTCCTGATTTACTTTGATTTTTAGTTATCATTTTTATGTAGTTTTCTTTTGGAACTTTATATTGATCTAAAGTATCTTTTAGAAAATAAATTTGATCAGTTATAAAGGTTTGAATCTTTTCATATTGCTTAGTCTTTTGTTTTTTTAGGGAGTCATTTAGTTTATATATTTGGGTTAAGCTTAGAAGATATTGATCTCTTTTATAAGAACTCTCACTAGATCTTTCAAATTCAAAAGCATTAAGTTCAAATGATAAAATTGTTTTTTCAAAATTATATTTTGTGAAAGGTACTTTTGAATCTTTAAAAGATTCAGTATTCCATTCTTGAACCATATATCCGTCTGTAAGTTCAAGTTCTAATTTCTCTTTATTATCAGGGTTAACTAATTTTCCTTTTTTCGCTCTGATAACTCTTTTAAAATCTCTCGGATCTTTTTTATATGACCACGATCCCAAAGACTGTTTAGTCATGTTAGAATGATCATAGATTAGTACATCATCAAACTCTTTTCCATCATTATTTTTCCCCCCAATTCTAATGGAAAATAAATCAGATTTAAAAAATACTCCAGGTTGTAGCACTAGGGCAACCTTTGTATTCTGAATGTCTCTAAGAAGAACTCTCATTTTAAAGTTTGCTACTGGCCACAAACTGTTGGTAAAGTAGAAAGCAAAAAGTGCAATAAAAAATATGACAACCATTAATGGTTTCATGATTCTAAATAAAGATATTCCCGATGCTTTTAAAGCAAGTAATTCTTTTTTTTCACCTAAACTTCCAAATGTCATTATAGAAGCTAAAAGAACAGAAAGAGGAAGTGCTAAAGGAACCCAATTGGCAGAAGCATAGGTAAGTAATTCTAAAATAATGTTCCATTCCAGTCCTTTACCCATTAAATCATCAATATACAGCCATAAAAACTGCATATCTAATATTACCATCCAAATAATAAAATTTAGTAAAAAGGGCCCCAGAAAAGAGGCAATAATCATCCAGCTAATTCTCTTCAAATTATTTTAATATTAAATATTATTAAAAGTAATTATCCCCCTATAGCTTGTTTAAGTTTATGAATGTTATTATCCCAGAGAAGTCTTAATTCTTCTTCTTCATCTTCGTCTTCAAAGAAGTCAGTAACAATAAGAGCAACTTCTTTTGTTAAATCATCTATTCTAATAGTCATTTCAAAGAAGCTATCCTTATCATCATCATCTTCCCATTTAAATTTTACAGATTCACCTTTTTTTATGTTTTTAAGAATAGCCGTTTCTTCACTTCCATCCCAGAAAAAAGTAAATTTGTCATCCTTCAAATTAACATCATCACAAAACCATTCTGACAATCCACTTGCTGTAGTCAAGCAATTAAATAAAATAATAGGAGAAGTGTTTATGATGTACTCTAATTCTAACTTGGTTTTGCTCATCTATGAAATATATACTTTATAATACATTGCCAATATAGAAAAAATTAAATACAATGTATATATATGTCATTAAATCATCTAAAATTTATTTAAAAAAGGAATTAATTACTAAACTTCTATTTTTGTAAAATTATATATATTTGTCGCCTTAATTGGCGCGGTAGCTCAGACGGTTAGAGCGCAGGATTCATAACCCTGAGGTCGGGGGTTCAATTCCCCCCCGCGCCACTTTCATTCCATCTGCTTTATAGATTCCGCAACTCTCTCTACACACATTTTTTCTTTTTTCTTAAACCAATTCTGTCCAAGAAAAAAATTCATTGTTTTATCAAAAGGCATGGTTAAAGTCATGAATTTTATTCCTTTTAATAAACCCTTAGGATTTACAGCTAATTTTCTAAATGCAACAGAAATACCACCTGATAAATAGGTGTTGTAATGCCAATGTCCACTAGGCATAAAAACACCATCACCAGCTTCTTGAATAATTTCATATCCCTTAACATGTTTTAAACCTGGGAAAGTATTAAAATCAGCATTTTTAACATCAACAAGTGAATGGGTGTTAAAAGGAACTTGATATAGAAATTTACTATATTCAGGTGGAAAAAGAATTACTTTTTTTCTTCCATAAAACTGAGTAAGTAGTACGTTTGAATAATCTACATCATAATGAAGCCTTACATCAGTATCTTTTCCTCCTAGAAACATAAAACCAAATCTTCTCATTGGATTTAATCTTCTAATAAAAGAGGGGCAAGAGAAGTCTTTCCTAAGTATTGGATTTTGTTTGTATAAATTATATCTAAACATTCTTATGGTACTTGGTTCATCTTTAGTGATTAAATCTAAGAAATCGCCGAAGTCCATTTTCATATCAGGATTTACAGTTGTTGAATAAAGATGTTTTTTAACGTTGTTGTCAAAAACCCCGATTTGTAGATCACCCATGGTTTTTTTAAACCAATCTATTGTCCACTTTTTTCCTGCAGGTTGCATATTTGCAAGACCTTTTATAAGTACAGGTTTTCCCTTAAGGAGATATTTTTTTTTAAAATCTTTATAAGTTAATTCATCAGCTTTTTCTACAGCTATTTTTAAACTTAAATCTATTTGATCCATTGATTAATTGTAAAAAAAACGAAAGTAAATAAAATTAAATTATAATTATTATTGTTTTATTATTATTTAAATGATATATATTGAATAAAATATAAAATGATTAATATTTTATATTACTATTGAAATATTAAAATTACATCAATACTTATATTCTGCTTAAATGTTAAATTTTATTAATTAAGTAACCTTATGTTAATTAAATAAGTTAAATTGAATAAATTATTTTGTTATAAAACTGTATAAATACATATCAAGTCTAGAGTGTCTTAAAACAATTTTCTTTTTGTTTTTATTTATATTTCTTGTCAATTACGTCTATACTACCTGTAACTCTTACATTAGTTTAATAGTTAATCAAACTGTTGAGCTTTCTCATGATTTTGATGATTTTAATAAGGAAGAGTCAGAAAAAAATGAGAAAGAGACTGAAATTGAGGATACAGATGAATATTTTCTCAATTCTTTATTTCTATATCAAGACTTTGAAACAAATAATAATCATAATATTCTGTGTAAATTTATTGAACTTTCTGTATTTAGAGAGGTTGACTCCCCTCCACCAAATTACTAATTGTATTTAATCATTTCATTTCAATTTAATTAGTAACGGTTGGTTTTCCAACACAAATAAATACATATGTTTAAAAATAAAAATTTCGATTTATCACAATTCAAAAATGATTTACCAGCTGGACTGGTTGTTTTTCTAGTTGCTTTACCCCTCTGTTTAGGAATTGGCCAGGCTTCAATGCCTGGTGAAGACTTTCTAGGCAAAGACTTAATGACGCCATTTTCAGGAATAATCGCCGGAATCATAGGTGGTCTAGTTGTAACCTTATTCAGCGGTTCTAGATTTGGTGTCAGTGGCCCTGCTGCAGGACTGATTTCAATTGTATTGGTTGCTATTACTGAGTTAGGTTTTGAAGCTTTTCTTCTGGCTGTTGTTCTTTCAGGAGTCATTCAACTTCTCCTAGGTATTTTTCGTTTAGGGATAGTTGGTTATTTTATTCCAGCTTCAGTGATTCATGGAATGTTAGCAGCTATTGGTATTACTCTAATAATGAAGCAAATACCTCATGCCTTGGGGGTTGATAATGACCCTGAAGGTGATATGGCATTCGAACAAGTTGATGGTGAAAACACTTTCTCTGAAATCTTTTTAAGTTTTGATCACCTTGCTTTAGGTGCTTTATTGATTTTTTTAGTTTCTATGTTGATTCTTTTAGTATGGGAACTTCCAATAGTTAAGAAAAATGAAAAATTAAAATTAGTTCCAATAGCATTATTTGTTGTGGTTATAGGTTCATTTTTAAATTATCTTTTTGGTACCGGAAACAGTAATTTATTTTTAGAGTCTTCACATTTAGTTCAGCTTCCAAAAGCTTTGACGACTTATGATTATAAAAATTTACTTGTTAGTCCTGATTTCTCAGCTTTAGGCGAAAAGAAAGTCTATATATATGCTATTACTCTTGCACTTGTTGCCAGTATTGAAACCCTACTATGCCTAGAAGCAACAGATAAATTAGACCCTGATAAAAACATTTCACCTAATAACAAAGAGTTAAAAGCTCAAGGAATTGGAAATATTATTTCTGGTCTACTTGGCGGATTACCAATTACCATGGTTATTGTCAGAAGTTCAGCAAATATAAATGCTTATGCTAAAACACAGTTTTCTGCTTTTTATCATGGAATATTTTTATTGGGAAGTGTGTTTTTATTTCCATCTTTACTTGAATTGATTCCTCTATCTTCTTTAGCGGCAATTTTAATTGTTATAGGATTTAAATTAGTAAAAATCAACAGCATTATAAAGTTGTTTAAAACTGATTGGGAAAATGGATTGGTTATTGTTGTAACAATAATTGCAGTTTTGCTGACTGATTTACTTTCTGGTGTTGGAATTGGCTTTGTACTAGCCATGTTCTTTTTATTAAGAAAAAATTACGAACTGGCTTTTATTTCTCATACTGACGAAAAAAATAATAAAACTGTGATTTCTTTTGCTCAAATCGTTTCATTTTTAAACAAGGGAGCATTAATGACAACCTTACAAGATATTCCTAACGGAAGTGAGGTAAAGGTAAGTGCAAAAAAATGCCATACTATGAGTAAAGAAATAAAGGAAGTAATTAGAGATTTTAGAGATATATCTAGTAAAAAGAAAGATATTAAGTTAGACTTGATAGGATTTGAAAAGTTTTTTGATGATGAGCAAGCCTAAAAAATTATCGATTTAGGAATTATTCCTGTTCCTATTTCTTCCTTAAAATTACCGATGCTATCTATTATAATTAAAGATCCATTTTGGACGTAATCTTTAGCATCGGTTATGTATAAATCTTTGCTATAAGGATTTATTTTAAGATTATAGAAGTTGTTATTATTGTTTGGCCATATTAATTGCGGTAAAGTATCATCTAAACTTTGAAATTTATAAATATGGTTATTGATTAAAAACACATTATTGGTTTCAATATCTATGTTTAAATAGGAGGGATAGCTTTGATTATCCTCTAAATGAAAGGATTTAATTATAGAATGATTTTGAGTTTCAATAATAGCAATAGAAGGACTTTTATTTAAAATTTGACTTCCTTGAGTCAAAACCCATAAATTCCCTCTAGAATCTTCTTGAATTGATACAGGACTACTTCCGACATTAATACTATCTATAACAGTATCATCAGAACTATTAATAACATATACCATATTATTAGTAATATTCCCAACAAAAACTTTTCCATTTTGCATATGCATATCTTCACACCATCCACTTAAAGAAATTTCTCTTAACGAATGGTCAAATTGATTATGAATAAAAATTTTATTAGCATATATATCTGTTATATAAAATTTTGAATTATCAACTTTAATTATTTTTCTGGGAGATATTAGATTATTAATTTCATAATTTTTCAAAAAACTTTCATCATCAATAACTATAATTTTTCCTGAGTTATTCACTACTAAAAATAATTGATGATCTATGTGGGATATACTATGAAGAACATCTCCAATAGGCTCTTGATTAATGTTTTGATATAAATTATTTAAAATTTCTTTAGAGTTTTTGTTGTAACCTGAAAGTGAAGCATTTCCATATTGAAAATTACCTTCATTTCCGATTAGAATTAGCCCATTTCCATTTATACTAACATTATTTATATTCTCAACAGGATTTAATTTGACACAAGAACTAATTAAACTTAAGAGTATTATATATAAATAGGTATTATTTTTATTGATCATTATATTTTGAAAAACTTTTTTGAGAAGCTACTATTATAAGATGAAATTTTTAATAAATAGATACCTTTATTATAATCTGATATATTTATTCTGAAAGAATTTATTCCCTTTTTTACCATAATTTCGTTTTCGTAAATCTTTTTTCCTGATAAATCAATGATTGAGCAGTTGAGTTCTTCTTCTTTCGTAGAATTTAAATCATAAGTAATAATTCCATTTACTATTATTAAATTATAAATATTATTCAAATGATGATTATCAACTAAGTTTAACGTTTGCTCATGAATAACTCCTATTGCATCTAAATCAAAACCTGATGAAGGGAATGGGGTAGGAAAAGGATCATTAATAATATTACCGAATTGGTCATAAGTACCAATTGCCGGGTCTATTGAACCAATAACATCAATAATTTTAATGTGAGTTATATTATTTACATCTAAACCTTGTTCGAATGCTAATTCTTCTAAATCAAATGGTGTTCCAAATGTAGCTCTGTATTTTCCAGCTAAATTATTTATCATCTCAGGATTAATTGTTCCAAAGGCATCAATTTGCAAAGTATCTTGAGTAAATGACGTAGATTCAAATTGAAAGTAATTTAATCCATCACTACTCACTTCTACCAAACCTAATTCTAAAAATGTATTACTAAATGAATTTTCAAAAATGGCAAAGTCCCATCCAGTACCATTTTTAATAGGTTTTTCAAAAGTTAACACTGCATATCCACCATCTCCTAAACTAACTACTCCATTTCCTGGAGCTCCAATTGCCATTGTACTGTCACCAGCACTTGCTAAAACAGATTGAGGATTAGAAATATCTTCTTGTCCAATAATAATAGAACAGTTGGTTGCCCAATTAACGAAAATGCTGCTATCCATGTGAATGGCAGTAGTACCTGGATCACCTGCAGCAGGAGCAAATTGAGGGAATCCTATAATTGGGCAAAAACCAAAAAGTAATATAAAAGGGATTAAAAATTTATTTTTTAAGTAATCTCTCATTAATTGTACCTTCTTCTGATTCAATTTTAAGTATATATTGACCTTTAGCAAAGGAAGAAATATCTATTTGCCTTGGATTTTTTAAATTATGGATTATTTCTTTTCCAAAAATATCAAAAATAGAAATCATATATTCATCATTATTTTCAAGACTTTTTAAATTTATGAGGTTAGAAGAAGGATTTGGATATACTGAAAATTTATTTTCAGATATTTCAACTGTCGATAATGGATAATTTCCCACGTTGTCTATACAGAAATATGCTGGTGTATTCATTCCAAAAGCACCTACATCACTTGAAGATAAATTAAAACTTACACTATCATACGGTCCAGGTAATAATTCAACATATTGCCAATCTGTAACAATATAATCTAATGTGCTATCAGTGTGGGTGAAGTCAGCAAGAAAAAATTCTGTACTATCTGTAATTGAACCATTAGAATATCCATAAATATGCAATTTAAAGTAGTCCTGATCAGCATTGGTAAATTTCTTAGCAAATGCATCTCCGTCTCTCATACTATTAGCAGCGTAAGTACTATTGGTAATATTTATAGAAAGTCCATCAGGATTGTTAAAAACAATTGTAGAATTTGGTTTTCCAATAGCATAATTAGCACCTCCGATAGGGTGTCCTCCACCTGGCTTAGCGCTATATTGGTTTGTATATCCAGAAGTTGTGCTATCGGTCATATTGGAGTATACCCATCCAGAAGACCAATATCCAGAGGATGCTCCCCATGTAGTGTCATAGCTATTACTAAAATTATAATCACCTGAACTAAAAATGGTAGTAAATATAGAGTTGTTATGTTGACCTGACATATCAGATCCATCCCAGTAAGACTCACCAGACAAATTTAAATTTTCAAAATCTCCAACATTATGTTGGGCGAAAAGACTTCCAACTGAAATTGAAAGTATAGTAAGTAGGTAATTTATTTTTTTCATTATGTGTGTTTTATTTATTTATTTTAAAATTGATTCCTATTTCATTATTTATTAATGGCATAGGTCTGTTTATAACTAATTGGTAATTGGTGTTGTATAAGTTGTTAATCTTATAAAATATTTTGGTAGGATATTTTTTGAATTTTAAATCCCAACTAAGAAAAAGTCTTCCAAGATTGAATGCAGGTAAATAATAGAGATTATCTCTTGAAGTATATCTGTAACCCGTATAATTATGGATGTAAGTAATTCTTATGTTTCTGTAAGCTATCTGGCTTTTAAAAATGAATTTATAATGTGGGACATATATGAGTTGTTTTCCGAGTGAGGCATCATTGATATTATATATATCAATATTGGTACTTAAATTGTAAGCAGTTTTTAATGAAAAATTAAAACTTATTTCTCTCTTTTTAAAAGATATACTAGAATTGGTTTCAATTCCTCTGTTCCAAACTTTTTTAACATTCATTGGAGACCAATAAGTACCAGTTGGTTGCCATATAATCCAGTCGTCAATCCATCTAGAATAAATAGTAGGTTCAAAATATAATTGGGTATTTGAGAGGTCTTTAGTCCATAACAAACCAAGATCTGTGCTGTAGCCATTTTCTGGATTGAGATTTTCATTTCCTCCGGGACTCCAATAAAGATCATTAATAGTGGGGAACCTGTATACTTTCCCCATATTAATGTAGATTTTAAAGTCTTTTGCTAAAACTCTATTTAAAGAATAAGAAAATGTTAGTGGAGAAAGATTCTTCTTGTCTAATACAATTCTTGAGTTAAAAAGATGTTTCCATTTGTTTTTCGGATTGTTTATTTTATAAATTCCATTTAATGAAAATCTGTTTATCTGTACTTCATCATCATAATTATTGCTGTTAGATTTTGCTAATGAGTTGGTCAAATTAAGCTTCAAAAAGTTAAATTGATTTATATTCTTAGAGAAATTAATTTGGTTAATAAGTGTCTTACATGGATTTTCGCTGAAAATATTTCTAATAGAATCTACAAATGAATTTTGTTCGTCGTAATAGGCTGTTTTAAATTCAATAAAAGAATTTTCAAGATCGTATTTATAGTTAATGAAAAAACGATGGTTTAAATCTGTTTGAAATGCATTTGTGTAGGATTCTAACATCCCCTTTGGGACTTGTCTTTCTAGCATTTGAGAAAATAAAACAATTTTAAGTGAGGAATTTGAAAAATCTATTTTAGAATCACTCATTAAAGCAGAATGATAGAAAGCAGAATTTTCTTGATTAACTATTTCATTATTTACATCCAAAAACTTAAAATTATTTTCGGCGCTTTGTCGAAATAACTTTAATGAACTTGAAACCTTTTTTTTGCTATAATTTAATTTTAAAAAGTTGGTACTTTGCTTAAAAGATCCGAAAACTGAACCAAATTCTAAAGATTTATTTTCAGTAGGATGATTGTTTAATATTATTGCCCCTGCTAATCCGCCATTTCCCCAGTTGGAACTAGGTAAACCGTACATAACATTTACAGAATTAAAAAAAACTGATGGAATTGATGAGAAATCAACAATTCCGTTAAGAGGATTATTTAAAACAAAATCATTGTAAACTAATGATGTCTGAGAAGCATTTCCTCCTCTAGTAGAAATACTAGATAAATTTCCAGGACTGTAATACTTAAGATAGTTTGTTGTTTCTTCCTCAAGAATAGTGCTTATAGACTCACTACTTCTTTCGCTAATAAGATCTAAATTTTTATCAGATTTTAAAAAATCATCATTTATAATGAATTTTGATATTGTTTTTTCAAAAGTTTGAAGCTGTCTGGAAGTATCCAAATCTTGACTAAAGAATTGAAAATGACAAATGATACATATTATAATAAAAAAGTATTTCATAACTTACTTTATCATTTTAATTATAACGTGGAAGTATAAAAGGGTAGTGGAGGTGTTGAAAAAACATTCCTCAAACTACTATCTAAATATTAAAAGCTTCAATCCACGAAAGCTATCAGTTACTTATTAAGGCAGGTCTCCTGACTTGTTGATATCTTATTAGCCTTCCCGTTATGGACAGTGGCATTTTTAATAAGATTATTTTCAACTTACAGTTGCGGGACAGTTAATGAATTTCACATTATTCCCTTTTAATTTTGCATATTGCAAAAACCAAATTAAGTGATAGTAAAAAAATGAACTCCTCCAAAGTTAATATTAATTATCATTTATATTTTTATGGATGTATTTAATTTACATAATATTGAGTTTTCCTGAATAATTTTTATTATACACTTTAGAATTTAGCATATTTAATAACTATTTTCGTTAATATGCTAGTAATGTTGAGATATAATTTAAAGCTAACTTCTTTAATTTTATTACTTTTTATTTTAGAGCTTTTGTCTCTGAAAATACAAGCTCAAATTTCTTGGTCAACCAGTATCGACTCAGTATCTACACTATCATCTCCCCGAGCAGCTGACTTAAATGCTGATGGAGTGAAAGATTTAGTAGTTGGTGCTGGAACTGATTCAACTTTTAGCAATTATGGAGTGGTTGCTTTAGACGGAAACAATGGACAGTTGCTTTGGAATTTATCAACTCCAGACGAAATTTTCACCAGCGCTGTTTTTAATGACATTAACAATGATAATATTCCAGATGTCTTTATTGGTGGGAGGAATGCCCAACTCTATGCAATAGACGGGTCTAATGGTAGTGTTATTTGGGAATATTTCCCTCAAAATCTGGGTTTAAATCCATCAGACTCTGGACTGTATAACTTTTATTCATCACAAATTTGTGATGACTATGATGGTGATAATGTAAACGATATTCTGGTTACTAATGGAGGAGACCATAAAGCTGCTCCTTTTGATCCAAGACCACCAGGACATTTAATGCTTATAAGCGGTTCCAATGGTAATTTAATTTCAAAAGCTGTTTCTCCAGATAGTGCTGAAATATATTGTTCTCCAGTAATTCTAGATAGAAATGGAGGAATGTTACCAGAAATTATTTTTGGAACAGGGGGGGAACAGCATGGTGGAGGAATGTATGTAGCCAATTTTAATGACTTATTAAATGGCGACATCTCTAATTCAGTACTTTTAACAAGTCATCCATCAAAAGGTTTTATTGCTCCAGCCTCTATAGCAGATGTTTCAGATGATAGTTTTTTAGATATAATAGTCCAATCCTTTTCTGGTGAATTAACTGCTTTTGATGGTTTGACTTATCAAGCAATTTGGACCAATACTTTTACAGGGTGTGAATCTAGCGCAGCTCCCACTATTGGTAATTTCACTGGAGGAGATTTGATTCCAGATATTTTTACGGTAGTATACAGAGGAACAACTCCTACTTATTTTGATTATTATCAAGTGATGATCAATGGATTTACAGGTGAAATCACATGGATGGACAGCATAGCAAGCATGCATTTTTCTTCATCATCAGCTTTTGATGCCAACGGAGATGGTAGAGATGAAGTATTGTTTAGTGTTAATTATATCAATAATTATTTTTCTCATCAACTTAAAATGATAGATTTTCAAAATGATTCAGTTTTAGATGTTACCCCACTATCTGCAGGTGTAAATTTAGGTTGTTCTCCCCTAATTGATGATTTAGATTTAGATGGACTGGTTGAATTTATTTATACTTACAAAACTGACAGTTTAAATCCTAGTGCATGGAATGGTTTTCATTTTGAAAGGTTTAATACTAATTATAATTTACCAACTAGAGGGATAGCATGGGGAGCTTATATGGGAACAAATTTTTCTGGACATTACAATAGATTATTAAATTTATGTCCATCATCTAACATGATCTCAAGTTGGAGTATCAATCATCCTAGTTGTAATAATTTAAATGATGGATTGGTATATCCTATAATGTTTAATTCTCAACCAAGTACTTATATTTGGTCGGATGGAAGTGTTGGAGATACTCTGAAAAATGTCTCAGCTGGAATTCACACTTTGTTTATTACAGACACTAATAATTGTGTTGAATATCACCAGTTTCAACTAAATGATCCATATTTTATTTCTTTTGGAAATATAAACCATAATAATTGTGTAGGCGATTCAATTGGGACAGCCACAGTTTCTAGTTCTGGTTGTGTTTGTCAATTTAGTACTTGCACATATCTTTGGGATAATGGTTCCTTAATTAAACATGCAACTAACCTTGATGCTGGAATGCATCATGTAATAATTACTCATCCCGATGGTTGTGTAGTTGAAGATTCAGTACTAATTAATGATGGTAATCCCGTAGTTAATAGTTATATAATAAATAATGAAAGTTGTTACTACTCCGGAGATGGATCTATTAAGTTGTATCCAAGTGACACTACATCAACAGTATACAATTGGTCAAACAATAATAATTCAGATTTTATTTCTCAACTTAGCTCAGGATCTTATTGGGTAAATGTTAACAATAGCTTTTGTTCAGACTCTTTGTTTTTTAATTTAATTTCTCCAGATACAGTAAGTTTCAGCTTTACAAAATCTGATGTTCTGTGCAATGGAGATTCCAACGGAATTATTCTATTGAACCCTATTTCTGGCATATCTCCATTCAATTTTGTCTTTGATGGTTACTTGTACAGTGATTCTATATTTGATAACCTTTCAACAGGCAATTATCAATTATACATAAAGGATTCCGCAAACTGTAATTCTGATACATTATCAGTCCAGATTAATGAGCCAGATTCTCTAACATTTATTTATGATTATATAATTCCTGCAACTAATAATAGTTCCTTTGATGGAGCAGCTTCTGTTAATGTGCTTGGAGGAGCTCCACCATATACTTTCAGTTGGGATCATTTAATTGGAATTAATGATTCTGTTATTGTTTATTTAACTACTGGATATTATCCATTCACCATTGTTGATTCTAATGGTTGCTCTATTTC
>CEOC01093790.1_pt1 | contig 19751 bp, 13 predicted proteins | sample 356191 | NCBI WGS metagenome assembly CEOC01 (sample SAMEA2619952, study PRJEB7988) | marine metagenome | biome: marine biome (ENVO:00000447); feature: deep chlorophyll maximum layer (ENVO:xxxxxxxx); material: "saline water (ENVO:00002010), including plankton (ENVO:xxxxxxxx)" | depth 17 m
GGAAGTGTCCATATGGGAGGCAATTTGAAAACCGGCGGAAACTTATTTGTGGGAGGCACTGAACAAACTTCTATAGCTGGTCAAACGTATATCACCAAGACGTCTAATTCGACATCAACTTCCACAGGAGCGTTATTGGTAGCTGGAGGCGTTGGCGTAGGATATAATTTACATATGGGAGGCGATTTAGTAACTGGCGGAAACTTATTTGTAGGAGGCACACAGCAAACTGCCATTGCTGGTCAAACATATATTACTGACTCATCGGATTCAACATCGACTTCTACGGGAGCTTTATTGGTGACGGGAGGTGCTGGTTTAGGCGGAAGTGTCCATATGGGAGGAGATTTAGTAACAGGAGGAAATCTATTTGTAGGAGGTTTAGAAAACACGGCAATTGCGGGTGAAACAACAATAACAAATACAAATGAATCAACTGATATAAATACAGGTGCTTTGATTGTAAAAGGTGGTGTGGGTGTCGCGTCGAATTTAAATATGGGTGGGGATTTAACAGTAACCGGAACATTTCACATAGAAGGCACACAGCAAAGTATTATTGATGGTCAAACACATTTTACATATGATGACGATTCTTATTCAACAACTAGTGGAACAGTATTGGTTACTGGTGGTGTTGGAGTAACAGGTAATGTCGTGTTAGGAGGTAATATTACGGTAGGAAAGGAAGTATATGTAAATGGAAACATCAATGTTTTTGGTTCTGGAATATCTTATATCGATGGTCCTACACAATTTTCAGACATCATGAATATTGTTGATGATACAGGTTCCACTGAATATACTAATGGAGCATTGGTAGTTTCGGGTGGTGTAGGAATTGGTGGAAATGTGAACATCGATGGAAATCTAGAAACAGGACAACACATATACACACAAGGTAACTTGGATGTAGTGAATAGCATAACAACAAGTGGTCAATTATATATAACAGGAACCGACCGAACACAAATCGATGGAAATATTTTGATTAATACAGCAAATGATAGTCACATTACAGGAAACTTGATGTATACGGGTCCGGAGTTCAATCAATACAATCCAATTTTATATCCAGGACAATTTGTGACAAGGTCGTATTTGAACTCTTTCAATACCAATACATTTTGGTTGGCTTCAACAAATGGTAATGTGTGGACACATTCGTATTTGGGTATTGGTATATCCGACCCAGAATTTCCATTGGATGTATCGGGAACAGTTACGGCAACAGCGTATAATTCAACATCAGATTATCGTATCAAAAAGAATGTTGAACCATTAAAAGAAGAACGAAAAATAGATAGATTAATACCAGTAGAATACGATTTGAATGACGGAAAACACGATATGGGTTTCTTGGCACACGAAGTCCAAGAAGTGTTCCCATTTTTGGTAACGGGTGAAAAAGATGGAGAAAAAATCCAGAGTATTAATTATAATGGTATGATAGCTGTATTGGTGAAAGAAATCCAGAGCTTAAAAGCAGCGAATACGTTGTTAGAACAACGAGTGAAAAGCATAGAAGACCAAATTTGAAATATACTCGTTTAAATGGACATAAAAATGAAGATGCTTATTATAGAAAAGAATATTTTATATAATAAATGGAAATGTCAAATATGAGTATCAATGAAATATTTTGTAGAGAACAAATCGAAGGAGAAATAAAGAGTTATTTGACCTCTTTTGACGAGAATTGTAAAAACATTAATTTCAAAAAAGGATTTTATGTGTATGGTTCTCCGGGGTGCGGTAAAACGCATTTTGTCACACAAATATTGAAGGATTTGGATTATGATATCATCAAATTCGATGCCGGAGATGTGCGAAACAAATCATTGATTGAAACGATTACATCTAATAATATATCCAATCAAAATGTTCTTACAATGATGACGAAAAAAGTGAAAAAGATAGCCATTATTATGGACGAAATCGATGGTATGAACAATGGCGACAAAGGCGGAATTTCATCTCTTATAAAAATGATACGACAAAAGAAAACAAAGAAACAACGGTTAGAACATCAAACACTGAATCCTGTTATATGTATTGGAAATTATTATATGGACAAAAAAATACGCGAATTGATGAAAGTGTGTAATGTGTATGAACTGAAAAAACCCACCGACGAACAAATCCTACATATTATTTCCAAGAAATACAAAACGATTAAACGCAAAAAAGAGTTGAACAACTTAGTATCGTATATTCAAGGCGATCTACGTAAACTAGAATTCATTGACCGTATATATAAAAAAAATCCAGAACTTCTTATGAACAACTTGAACAACATTTTTCATTTGAAATCATACAATGAAGATGCCAAGAAAATCACACACAAATTATTGGCCGAACGCATACCATTGGCGAATCATACAAAAATATTGAACGATACTGACCGCACAATAGTGGCTTTATTATGGCACGAAAATATTGTGGATGCTATTTCGAGATTTGACAATAAGACGTCTTTCCCATTTTATTTGAAAATATTGGAAAACATTTGTTATGCTGATTATGTGGACCGGATTACATTTCAAAATCAGATTTGGCAGTTCAATGAAATGAGTTCTATCATAAAAACATTTTACAATAATACACTGTATCACACGGAATTTCCAGATAGTTCCATACAATTGGACGAGATTCGATTCACTAAGGTTCTTACAAAATATTCTACGGAATATAACAATATTTTGTTTGTCTATAATTTGTGTCAACAATTGGATTTCGATAAAAAAGATTTGTTGTCGTTTTTCCACGAAATGAGGCTATATTATGGGAAAACAATGATGGATAAAAATAGCACACTGGAATCAATTGAAACTATTTTCGAAGATTATGAAATCGATAAATTAGACATCAGACGAATTTATAGATATTTAGATAAAAATGTCAAATTGATTAGTAACAATAATTATGAAGATGATGATGACGATGAATGACCGGATAAATCTTCTATATTTATTTCTGGTTCAGTTTTGGATTTGCTAATATCCAACACTGGATGTTCTTGAACACTATTGTTTGAAATATCATTTTTACACGACGCTGTTGGTATCGATTCCGGAAAACTCTTCAATACTAATTCCCGTTGTAATTGAAGAACCATATCTTCCAATTTCTTATTCTTTTCTTGTAAGTTTTTCATCTCGTTTTGTTGATAATTAAACAATTTGTTAATATCATCAATGGACAATTGGACCGATTTTCCGTCATCTTTATTCATTGTAATTTTAATATCTTGTTGCTGTTGTTGTTGTTTCTTCATTGCCATTTCAGCCCGCTCCTTTTCCATTTTCTTCATTTGTTCCAACACATCCGGCTTCATACTAGGCTCGCCCGGTTTATAAGCATCCAACAATCCATCTATGTTTTTCATAAAAAAATCTTTGATAAGAGACTCTTCCGGTTTTCTAATGAAATCATCGACGGTTTTAGGGGATTCTTTTTGAAACATTGTATTCGGATTTTTCAGTAAATTACGCTTATCAAACGTATTGTGAATATGGGAAAACACAAGAATCGTTTTTAAGGGGTCCAACTGAACAAATGGAACAGTATAGTTCTTTAGAAACTTCTTCTCTTCGGCCAATGCTGCGTGGTCTTCATAACTAGTCGATTTTAACAACTCAGTTCTGAAGGCAAATGTTCCTGCCGTGGCATGATTCGGACCATATGGACCAAACTGATACATTGTTGAAATGTGTTTGAAATACACATAAATCTCTGACGAACCAGCACACATAGCCTGTTTGTTTTCTTGTAGTTTATCAACTGCGTGGGAAACACGTTCCGGTGGATAATAGTCGTCGTCATCCATATACACAATAATTGTCCCTTTTACAAACTTGTGCATGTAATTCCGTTTTTCACCTAAGGACATCTTTTTATCCACTTTGTAATATTTGATTTGCTCAATATTCGAACTATTGACTAAGTCTTCTATTTTATCAGTTCCATCATCCACAATAATCCATTCCATTCGATCCTTGGGATATGTTTGATTTCGAAAACAAGTAAACATTGTTTCTATGAATGGCCGTCTGTTAAATGTGGGTGTGCATACGCTTACAAACGGATGAAACTTCTTTCTCAGTTTTGGATTATGCCCTTTTACTTTTCCCATTACAAATATATGTATATACGAATTATTTACATATTCTTTTTTATGAAACAATATATACAATTATTATTATTGTGAGTATATGAACAATCATAGAATACAATTTGAAAAGGAATTATGCGATAGGTCCATTTCAGATGACCTCGAAGAAGCCGTTCAAGAATGGAGAACTCTACACCATCACAAATATAAAGAACCACAATACTGTATTTGCGGTCACCATATCAAACACGTTATTCCGATTTTTAACATCCATAACCACAAATGTTTTCTTGTAGGAGACTCTTGTGCCAAAAAACACAATATTAAGGAACATCTTTCCAATGAACTACTTTTTTCATATTTAAATGGACTTTTAGAAGAAACTACCGATTTGTATGATATTGACATCGATAGTCAAATTGTGCCTTTCATTAATACCGAACATCAACACCTCAAACAATTACTTGTTGAAAATAATGAAGTGAACTATTTCGATGTTGTATTACCACTATGTAAACTCAATGAAAATGTCGATGACCTCATACAAAAATTCGGATTTGATTTAGTCGAAATCCATAATTCTATCATTGCTGATGTGTATTTAATGAATGAAAAAATAACCGCCCTTGAAAACGGTGCCAAATCAGAGAAAAAACATAAACATAAGAAATCCAAAAAACATAAGAAAAAGAAATCACCTCAACCCATTCAACTAGAACCTTTAGACATAAGCAACTCTGAAACCTCATCTACGAGTGAAGAAACGGAAACTTATTTTGAATCGCCATTTGAACCATCACACAATGAAATCATACAAAATGTTTTGGAATCTATTTTAGAAAAAATGGAGAACCCAGAATATTTAGAAGAAAATTTAATTCCAGAAAATGAGGGTCAGAATGAAAATTTCGTGGATGGTTCTCCAACATTAGAAAATGATTCTGTTTTAGAAAATACAATTGAAGATTTAGGAGAACCTAAAATAGAAAATATTGAATTGGAATCTTTAGAAGAAATTCCAGAAAAAACCGATGATGTTTCTCCAACATTAGAAAATGATTCCGATTTAGAAACTATATCAGAAGATTTAGGAGAATCTAAAATTGAATTGATTAGAACAGAATATTTAGAAGAAATTGAGAACCAAGAATCTTTAGAAGAAAATTTGATTCCAAAAAATGAAGGTCAAAATGAAAATTTCGTGGATGGTTCTCCAACATTAGAAAATGATTCTGTTTTAGAAAAAACAATAGAAATAGACGAAGAAATATTTATGGAAGAATTGGAGAACAGAGAATATTTAGAAGAAATCGAAGAAAAAATAGAAGAAGGTTCTCCAACATTAGAAAATGATTCTCTTTCAGAAAATACAACAGAAAGTTTAGAAGAAAGTAAAATCGAATTTCTTACATCAGATTCTTCTGAAGAATCCGAGAACCAAGAATCTTTAGGAAAAACCGATAATTCTTCACAAACATCATTTGACGATGATCACGCAAGTGATAGAGCTCCATACAGATATAGATTTCAGACGAAGTTAGGTAAGGAAGTTGGTGAAATAATAGACAGAGTTAGGACGAGTATAAGAGAACTTCGAAGAGATATGAATGATTATTCAAATAGAGTTCGAAAAGCGAAATTAGAGAGCGATAAACGACACGCCGAGATACAAGAAAAATATGATTATGTAATGAGCCTATAGAAGTTATTAATATAATTAATATGTGAAAGATATAAAAAATAATATATATTTGATATCATATTGTAGTGTCAATGGATGGCGAAACGGAACAAGTGATGCCAGAAAATTTCAAAAGTATCATAATTGATTTTACCAATGATTTAACAACGACATTTCCAGAATATGAATATTTGTGGTCATCATACAAAAATTGCGACGACGAGAAATATGCTGAGTTATACGCTTATTGTTTGACGGTATATCCAGAGCGTTTTTTCGATATATTGTATCAAAATGACGAAATATTCTTGTCGGATAATGAAACGGAGGTTTATTTTTTGCCGCACGTGGATTTCAAGACGTTATATTCGATGGAAAACGTAAGTGAGAATACAAAGAAGGCAATATGGAAATATTTACAGCTTATTTTGGTAACAATTATGGGAGGTATAAAGAACAAGTCATCATTCGGGGATACAATGAATTTGTTTGATGGAATTGAGGAGAGTGAATTACAGAGTAAATTGTCGGATACAATAAATGGATTGTCTGATTTTTTCAAGAACATGGAGTCGTCCGCAGGTGCCGAAGGAGGAGACACAGTCCCACCGGATTTAGATAATATGTTTGAGAAGATGTCGAAAGATTTCGAAGAGAACATGAAGCAGACTTTTTCAGAGAGCACAGGAGAAGACGGTGCCCAAGAAAATAGTTCAATGCCCAATCCGGAAGATTTACACGAGCATTTGAAAGGTTTGTTTGATGGAAAGATAGGTAAATTAGCAAAAGAGTTGGCGGAAGAGTTGAGCGGAGATTTGATGAATATGTTTGGTGAAGAGGGTGAAGAAAACGCACCACAATCAACACAAGATGTATTGAAGAAGATGATGAAGAACCCCAAGAAAATAATGGATTTATTGAAATCAGTAAGTAGTAAATTAGACAACAAGATGAAGTCAGGTGATATTAGTCAAACAGAATTGATGAAAGAAGCCAGTGATTTGATGGGGAAAATGAAGTCCATGGGAGGCGGAAAAGAGTTTGAAAATATAATGAAGAATATGACAAAAAATATGGGGTCAATGATGGGTGGTGGAGGAAAGAAAGGAGCATTCAATAGCAGTGCTTTTAAAAATATGATGAGTCAAACACAGAACCGTGAACGTATGTTGAGTAAATTATCGAAACGCAAAGAAGAGGCACAGAAATCGGGTATCCAACAAACAACGAATCCAAATGAATATGTATTTACGATGGGTGATGGTGAGAAACAAGAAAAGAGTGTTCGGCCACCGCGTCCGCCAGTTGAAGAAAAAAGCGTAGACGATTGGTTGTGTGAAATTGAAAACACGGGCACACCGAAAGCACCTGTGTCTGATAAGCCAAAGGCATCAAAGAAGTCGAAAAAGAAGAAATAAAAATCGCGGAACTAAGAAATGTGTATGTATAATGTATATTCATGGGATTATCAAAATTTATAAACGTGCCAATATTTTTAGCAAGTTTAGCTGTAGGATTATTTTTCGTGTACATTTTCGAAGAAGAAAAGCGTAAGATTTATGTGTATCCAAAACCGGATAACTACGAGCATATTCAATATAAAGACCGCACAGGAACTTGTTTTTCTATCAAACAGGAAAAAACACAATGTCCTAGTGATAAGAGCACCATCTTTAATATTCCAGCACAAAATTAAATACAATCATAATATATAAAAAATATATTATGAACATTAAGAGATTATTGAATACACAAATGGGTATAGTATTGATATCAATATTGTTAGGTTTAGGATTGGCGACATTATTTCGCGGGACGTGTACAAACAAGACGTGTATTGATTTCAACGGACCATTGATTAATGAAATTGATGGAAAGGTTTATAAGTTTGGAGAAGAATGTTACAAATATAAATTGGAATCTGCGACTTGTAATCCAACAAAACAAATTGTTGAGTTAGGCGAACCCAAAAAAGAGGGATTTTAGGCGTTTATAAATGTATATAATAATGAAATAATATTATTATATGGACGAAAACATTACAATCACAAAAATATCAGATTTACCAGACACGAATATTGAAACAAAACTTCCTCCGAAAAGTGCTGGATTGGGAACTGATATGTATATCCCGATGAATGTTCATCCGAATCCATATGGAATCCAACAGCCACAACACGGGGGTATGCCAATGCCGGAACAAACCACACAAGGTCGTCAACAACAACCGCATCAAGGTCAACAACAACTAACTCCGGACCAAATCGCGATGATGAATGAAATGCCCAATCAAAGACTTCCTCAGCGGGATATTCCGATGGACCAAACACAATTATTACACGACGACCAAATCCAACCGAATTATATTCCACGGGAAAAAACAACAAATGATTATATCGAAGAATATAATGAGACGACGGAGCGTAAAGTAAGAGAATACGAAGAAAAGAAACTTCGTGAACGCCTACAAGACCATTTGTTTGATAAAATCCAAGTGCCAATAATGATTTCTTTGCTATTTTTCATATTCCATTTGCCAATAGTAAACACGGTAATATTCAAGCGGTTTTCATTTTTATCGATTTATTCGGATGATGGTAATTTCAATATGTATGGGCTTATTTTGAAATGTTCATTATTTGGAATGTGTTTTTATTTTTTGGACCAATCAATGAAATTTTTGAACGAATTTTAGATAGAACTATGATAAAATATATAGGGTAAATAAATATATATATACTATATAGTTATTTATAATGGAAAGTCAGACAGATATATACATAGCAAATATAGAAATAACAAATAAATATTTCATAAAAAAAAGTAATACAAAAACAAAGAAACAGACGAAAGATTCCAAGTCGAAGAAGCCGAAAAAGGTGAAAGGTGGAGGAAGTAAAGGAAAAACGGTCAAGAAATCGACATCTAAAACTAGTTTCAAAACAATGATGAATGGAGATAAATTGTTTGAAAATCCCGAACTGTCTAAAATGGGTTCAATAACAAATGATAAATTGTATGAGTTCTGGGCACAGTCTATAACAAATGAAATGAAGACACACAATAATTTGTTTGTTACACCCAGTTCTTTAGATGAAATTCCAAAGATGATGTCAAATTCGGCTTTTTACAAACACGAAGATGAAACTATGGATGAAAATAAACAAAAACATCCAAAATATCATTTATCGTATCCCGAAATAATGGATGTGTATGATGTATCTCAAAAAATCGCCGAAACGGGTAAAATCGATATTGTCAGTGAATTAATTACATCTAAAAAATCAAAATCTTTTCCTGTATATGTTCTGACATTTTACGAAGTAAATGACGAAAATATGAAATTTTTAGGTATGGTATTTTACACAATGGTTTCCATAACAGATGCCAATAATAAATACATCAAAATGTTTCGTTGGGATAAAGAATCGGAGGACGTTATATCGGAATACAATTCAGCAATGTTCTTCTTTTCACCTTATAAAAGTATGATGAATGATTGTAATGTGTGTGTAGATATGGAAATCCCATTTTTCAATATTATGTTGAAGAAATTGGAAAAAACCGCTAAAGAAAATAATTGTGCGTGTATTTTCACACACCCTAAATATGCGATGAGCAGTTTAAGAAATATCTTTTTGAACAATGGTTATTATGAATCGATATATCGGCCTCTTGTTGAAAATTTCGGCGAATCTATGAAAATCGAAAAAAAAGATGAAACGAATGACGCCTATGATTTAAATGATGGGTTTACACGTGTATCCAATGAAAAAATGAGAAGCATTCTGTCTGAATCCGAAATGGCGATTAAAAAAGAGATGGATGAGTTGGAAAAAATTAGTACCAATCTTCAGAAAGAATTTGAAGAAAAGAAAGGCGAAAATGTAGAGAATATTATGAAGTTAGAACAAGACAGGTTGAAACAACAAGAAGAATTAGCATTGAGTATTCAAAAACGAGAACAGTTAGAACTAGAAGAATATTACAATAATGTTTTCAATGAGTTCTTGTATTTACCACCTTCATTATCTATTGATCAAATGAATAAATTACAACGCATCATTTTTCTTACAGAAATGTATATTGACGAAGGATTTGTCCATAACAGAATAAATACTAGAGGAACTGGGTGGTATGGATTGTCAATTGCGGATAAAAACTTGTTTGATACTACGTTTAAATGTAAAGGCGAAAATGCGAAACCAAGAGAATACAAAAATGTATTGTATAAAGAAGATGAATCAAAACAAAAAAGATTGGAATTGTTAGAAGAAGAAATGGAAGACCTAAATAGAAATGGTATATTTGGGGACAAAATAGAAAAAGAAGAGTTACAATCATCCATCACCGTTAGAAAGAACAAATTAAAGACTGCGAAACAATATTTGGAATCACATTTGTTGCAACCTACTACACAAGAAGAAAGACAACAGCGGTACATACACGAAAATAATGAACGTATGTTACCTAATGAAATCAACGCATTAGAGCAAGAATTTGCTCAAAAAGATTATAATACGAGTCAATATGAAAGGAGAAAAAGTGAAAGAGATAAATTGTGGTGGTCATATGGACTAGTAGGTTCTATTAATCCTTTGACATCTAATGCTTTTTCTGCTTCATTAAATAATATAGGATATTTCTACGATACTATCAATTCGACATTTTTCTGTAAGAATGGATATAAATTCGGACCAGAGATCGTTGTTGAAAAACAGATAGAAAAAATAAAAGAAAGACACGGTGAAATAAGTAATGATTATAAAGTGCCTAAACATTTTATTTCATTCGTAAAATTTATGGGTGAAGTTTATTTACCAACTTGGTGGATAAAGCCTCAATATGGTGCGTTTGATTTTTTCAGTGAAGAAGGATTTTCCAAGAATTTGCGTGAATATACAAATGCTATATATGAAGAAGGAGATGTGGTATTGGTTCAAACAAAAGAAACCGGTGAATTCTTCGAAGATTATTATGTAGGAGTTATATTGAGTATTACTAATAAACAAAACAAAGACAAACTTCAAAAAGAATCTTGGAACATTTGGGGAACAAGTCAATGGAATTCAACATATGAAATTTTGGTGAAACGAAATCAAGAAGAATATTTTGTTGTTGAAGGTGTTTGGTCTTGGAACCTTAAATTGAATTTGACATTTATGTATAAAGATGTTACAAATGGTCACGTGTTTGGAATTTCATCTACTGACTATTACCCTGCGGTTCCCGAACCAATGAGTTTCTCACATCATTATCCGAATAATACCATTCCATTGGATGACTACAAATTGTCTTCATCAATACCACCGCCCAGTATTCCTACTGTTATGAACCACCCTGAAAGAAAACGCCCTATTCCGTCAATGGGAGGTCCCGACGATGATGATGATGACCCTTATTATACAAGACCTTATGATACAGGACCACACAATAATCCATATGAAGAAAAACTGGTTTCTGCGACATATAAACCTGAAACCCCTGTTCGTGTAGATAGAACACAAGCAGACTACGATGAAGAATACTGGAAATTACGAGAAAATACTCCAGGAAGTGATGAAAAACGTATAAGTCAACCAATTCGTCCGATAATATCTGATGATTCATTCTTGAAGAATTTCCAAAAAAGAAGAGAACGACAACAAGAATTAAAAGAACGACAACAAGAAGATAATGAAGCCAAAGATATGTTTAAAAATGATGAGAGGCTGCAACAACAACGATTAGAACAAGAAAAAATAAAATTTGAACAAAAGAATCAACGACGTCGACTACTTCAACAACAACAACAGGAAAATAAGGAACAAACTATCCAAAGTATAGCCAATTTATCTAGACGTCCATATAACAAAGAAACATCAGTTTCCGAACGTCTATCGAGGTATCCAACTGGTAATCGTGTAGCAGATACTCGTTATAACGCAGCTGTTGAGGAACGTAAATTGGCAAAAGAATATGAAGAACAAAGAAAGGAAGAACAACAAAAAAGACTGGAGATAGAGCGAGTTGCACAAGAACAACAAGCAAAACATCTCAAACAACAGCAAGAATCAAACTTAGAACGACAACGAACAGCGGAGCGACTAGATAAAGAAGAGAAAGAACAAAAGGAAAGAATTCAATTTCAAGATGAATTAGATGAATTCATTAGCAGTTCACAGGTTGTGACGACGCCTAGACATAGTGTTATGAGTACACCACCAAGTCAAAACCGTACTTCAGTAATGCCAAATATGACACCAATTCAAGATCGTGTTTCAACAATTACAAACACACCATCGGAAGTATCAAGCAACAATCCACCAAATATGACACCACGTCAGGACCGTGCTTCAATAGTAATGCCAAAGGGGCCAAAGAAACTCCAACGTCGAAATCCTGCAATGACGACACCAGTGCCGAAATTCACAATATACGAAGACCCTTCGTCTACGCCACAACATAGTTCTACTGTTTCAACGAAAACAAAAAAAGGCAAATCAACAGGAAAAAAAGCACTAGCCGAAAATTTTCAGAGAGAAGAATATAATCATGGTGGAGGCAAAAAATCCAACAAATCACGAAAGTTTAATAAGAATAGAAAGACCAGCAAAAAAAATACCAAGAAAAAGCATTAGATTATGATAAAAGCATTAGATTATGATAAAAGCATTAGATTATGATAAAAGCATATTAATATTTTTATCATACATTATCAATATGAATTCATTGCTAAATAGCTAATGGCAGACGTGAAAGGAATAAAGGCACTTCCAATCAAGCTGGATTCATTGCCATAATCATTAAACATTTCTTCATACAGTTTCAAATGTTTGTCATTTGACCAAAATTCCATAGGTGTGATTTGTGCCCCATATGAAATCATTTGTTTGAATTCAGTATTTTCCATCATAGAATATGGTTTATTTTCATCTATCATAATGGGTAATACTTCGTGAATAGTAGTGACATCTGTGGTATATTCATCTGGATTGACACTCAATTTAAAAATAGGACGATTTGAATAATTATTAGGTGATGGGGTGGTTGTCTCCTTTGAATCAGTTTCTTCGCTAACATCTGTGTTTGTCATGTTGAAATTGCTATGATTATAAATCTTCATGTTTGTGCTCATTGTTTCTAAATGAACAATATTTTTCAACTGTGGTGAATTTCTAGAATACAATGGATAATTAGTATTATCAAACACAATAATTACTTTACCCATTAAATCACTAATGCTGGTATTTTTTGTAACGGTCCCATTAAAAAGCACATTACTATTACTAACATTTCCAAAATAGAATAATAATGAACTTGCGATTTTATTGAATAACTCCATTTGCTCATTCTTTTTATCTGCTACTTTGGGACGGATTTGTATGAAAAGAGGGTCGTCAGGGTTCGGACAAGCACTATTGAAAGCCTCTAACATAATTGTTTTGAAAACATCGTTCATTGGTAGTGTATTGTTGCTTGGCGAAAATGGGTCATCAGACATCGACACCACTGCACTAGGATTGTTGTCTGTACTTTCACTAGGAATTGTCCAGAACACTTCGAAATCTAGAAAGCGGCACCCGCGTGAAAGAACATATTTGATCATTTCTAAATCCATATCTGAACCATTAAATGCCGTATTAAAAGAAGATTTAATCACGTAGTGTTTTAGTTTTAAAGCTTCATCCAAGTCAGTAATTCCGTTTCTTTTTGTAAGATTATCAGTGGTGAAGTTAGTGATGGCCAATTTATTGGGGTTCCTTTTTTCCAGTGAATTCACGCGTGAGCTTTCGAAACCTTCGAATATTTTAAACAAGTTGATTCTTTTCTGTATGAATCGAAATATGATGTGGAGTATTAAAAATATGGTAATGATGGCAATAAAGATTTTATAAAAGTCCATTATATATATTGTATGATAAAGGAAAATAAAAATATATAATATATAATTATATTTATAATGGCTGGAGGATTACTAAATCTCATTTCAAATGGAAATAATAATATAATCTTAACTGGAAACCCTTCTAAAACATTTTTCAAAGTGAATTATTCGAAATATACTAATTTTGGATTACAAAAGTTCCGCATTGATTATGATGGTTTAAGAGAATTAAGATTGACAGAACCCTCTACATTTACATTCAAATTCAAAAGGTATGCGGATTTGCTGATGGATACTTATTTGGTGGTTTCATTGCCCGATATTTGGAGTCCAATTTATAATCCTTGTGAACAAACCGGACATAAATGGGCACCATATGAGTTCCGTTGGATAGAAAACCTAGGAACTAATATGATAAGTGAAATCGTTATCAATTGTGGTTCTCATACAATACAAAAATATAGTGGTGATTATTTGGCAGCAATGGTAGAACGAGACTTTTCTACAGAAAAAAAGAAACTGTTTTATGAAATGACTGGTCACGTCCCAGAATTGAATAATCCTTCCATAGCATTCAATCGACAAAATACATATCCTTCGGCTTATTATTCAACAAGTATGCAAGGGGCAGAACCATCCATACGAGGTCGCAACATCTATATTCCTATTAACACATGGTTTACATTGGATAGTCGTTGTGCTTTTCCGATGGTGGCCTTACAATACAATGAATTGAGCATTACAGTTACACTACGACCTATTCGCGAATTATTCCAAGTGCGTGATGTGTATGATTACGCCACAAATTTCCCATATATGCAACCAGATTTAAATCTGACACAATTTGAAATGTATCCTTTTTTACAAACACCTCCTAAAGATTTATCTGTAGGATTGCCCCACGCATATGAAAACAAAAGAAATACTTGGAATGCCGATGTTCATATGATATCGACATATTGCTTTTTGTCTCCAGAAGAGGCTAAACGATTCGCTATGGAAGATCAAATATATTTAGTAAAAGATGTTTTCACATATAATTTCCAAAATATTACTGGAACACAAAAAGTATCACTAACATCATCTGGTATGGTGGCAAATTGGATGTTTTATTTACAGCGAAATGATGTCAATATGCGTAATGAATGGAGTAATTACACAAATTGGCCATATAAGCACATTCCTCAAGATGCTCAGCCGGCACCTCGTGAAGACGGTGAAGGAAATGTAGGTCCTGCGGTGAATATCGACGGATATTCCACTGGTTTATTTACGACGGGTGATTACGCATCGAAAAATCAGAAAGAAATATTGGAAACAATGGCCATTGTATTTAATGGCGATTATCGTGAAAATGTATTGGAAAGTGGAGTGTATAATTATGTAGAAAAGTATGTCCGAACAAATGGTCACGCAAAAGAGGGATTATATTGTTATAATTTTTGTTTGAATACGAATCCTTTAGAATACCAGCCATCTGGGGCCATAAACTTGAGTAAATTTAGATTGATTGAATTAGAAGTATCGACAAATGTTCCCAGTTTGGATGTGGAGAATTCTGAATTTAATGTAATTTGCGACGACAATGGAACTCCCGTGGGAATATCGAAATTGAATTGGCAGTTGTTTGAATACAATTACAATATGACATTGTTCGAAGAAAGATACAACATTTTATCGTTCATAGGAGGTAATTGCGGTATGTTATACGCCAGATAATTATCAATAATATATTATTATAATATAAGATATAATATATTAAATGACTGAAACACGATGGAAGAAGTCTAGAGTAAATAAATCAAATGAAATCAAACAAAATAATATAGACCACGGGACAGTTTCGTATGACGAGCCGATGCCAATTCCAACATTTAATGTGTTGGTCAATACACCATCACCTTCCAGTTCGTCTTCAGAAGAAACCAGTTCTTTAAATGTGAATCCATCACTATCAACACAACAACAGAGTATATTATCCAAAGCCATACAGAAGATTAAAAGTGTATTAAATCCATTTATGAAACTTCAGCCAGAAGACGACAAAATTATTGAAGGTTTGTCCAAATTCCAACTGTTTAGTGATGACAACTATTATAAGAGTTGTAAGAAGATTCTCAAAAAATTAAAATTAGATTGGGTATTGACGGCTATATCTGAAGCTATCAAATATGCTTTGTGTCCACTCTCAAAAACAGATGAATTAATTGATAAAGGTGTTGAAAGATTCGTTCGACTGTTTGTTCAATTGAGGAACTGTATGAAAGACGACGCAAAAGCCGAAGATGGTGAATTGGATTTGTCGCCGGTGGCAGAGGCGAGATTATTGTGGAATGAAGGGGACGCACCATTACAATATACGGGCGAAGACGACGATGATGTAGAAGAAGAAGGAATTATAATTGAAGGATACGAAGACGAAAAAGGTCACGACGAAAAAGGCGAAGACGAAGAAAATAAAGACAAAAAAGATAAGAAAGAACCATCTAGCTTAGAATCAAACATATATACTTTAAGTGACCAGCATACTTGGATAAACACTCATGAATTAATCGCGAAATTGGGTAGTCATTATATTTACAAATTGAATCAAACAGAAAACCAATTGGGGAGATATTTGACTGAATCCGAACTCTATGAGTTTCACAATACATATAACAATATGTTGGAAAAGCAAGATGTAATTAATTCAATAAAGGGTATGCCGATTTCACAACAATGGGAATGGTTATCAAACAAAAGATATTCTTCGATGTCATCTGAACGAAGAAATAGAAGACGCAATCCGAATGAACCCGAGCGAGTATTGAGTTTGTGTGAAGAAAAACAGAGGGCTGCTATACAAGAATTGAAGCAAAACGCAAAGCACGTCAAGCGACAAATATACAATATTGTGATGATTCCAGTGGTAATTTATATCGTATACAATATGTATTATGTATTTTTGTTTATGGAGCCATCGGCTAATAATGCGTCTGATGAAAGTGTCGAAGAAAATGAAGAAGAAGGACAAGAAAAAGAGGAAAAGTCTTTCGATTATGTAAGATTCGTTAATTATGATAAAATGTTTTGCGGTTCCACAAATTTCATCACAGAATATTTATTCAAACCCACACAATTATTAATCGCAGCTCTGGATGTTTTAAAAGGCAGTGATTTTAAGATTTCATACTACGACCACGGATTAGGCGAATACAAGACAAAAGTGTTGTGGGTAAATCAATCAAAAAAATCTTCTTTGAGAGAAATCAATGAACAATATCCACAAATTTTATTTTTTGTGTTGTTTGTCGTGGTTTTTGTAGGATGGCGATACAATCCAACCTTTATTCCGGATACTATTAAGAAATTATACAAGGGGCAACATCCACTCACTTTGAACATATTGTTTATGATAATTACTGGTGGATTCTTCGCATTTTCACTTTCTACACGGTTTAATCCATCGAAAGAAGAAGAAGCAAAAGAAGAAGAAGCAATGAGTGAAGCCGCAAATAAAATGGCGGAAGCAATCGAAAATAGTGAAGGCGGAATTGGAAAAATTTTCAAAATAATAGGTCAAATCGTTTATTGGATTTTCAAAGCATTGTTTGCGTTCAATATGATAAGTTTATCTGTGTCAATATTCATTATTTATTGTTTGAGTTACTTATTACTTGGAATTTATATATATGCTAGTAAACCATTCGACCGTATCAGCCGAATCAATCAATTCTTATACAGTAAAATGTTCAAATTAAGTCACAGTGAAAGTGAATTCGAAAATACATTGATGGATGGATTGAATAGTATTTCTAGAACTATTTTCACACATATGTTTGAAGTAATAACCATTATAATGTTATTGATTGGAATGGACGGTTATATCAAAAAAATAAATAATGCGGATTTGAACACATTCTTAATGTTATTAAGTTCTTTGTTCATATTTGTATTATGTTGTATGATGGGATTGAAACAAATGAACTTCATGTCTACATTAAAACCTTTAATGAAATTATTAAAGATACCTACAATTGAAGCTCAGCTTTTGGAAGAAGGAAAGACCCAAATTGGTGAAATACAGAGAAAAGTAGAATGTATTCGCACATTAGATGAGTTTATGAAAATAGTCACTAAAGAAACTGACCCAGATGAAATGGATACAGATGCTTGTATACAAGAAAATAAAGAAGCCGCAAAAAAACCAAAGCCAAAAGAAGGTGAAGAAAATAAATCATTTTTTCCAAAACTATTTTAATCCCCCTTTATAACCAATGAAATATAATTTGTATATATAATTTACATATGTCAAATCCTTATACAAATAAATATAGTTCATCCAATCCATTTAGAATGAAACGCCTCATTTCCAACTCATCACAATATCAAGGTTATTACAACAGACGACGTGTATATGATGTAGAAGAAGAACCTATTACGTATTTTTCAAACAAAATAAACGCCTATGAAAAATGTTTATATTCTTGTAATACATCTACATTTATTTACTTACGCATATAAATACATTTCGCAATATATGTATATAATTTTCCAAACATACATATATTTATGAATTTCGTCATATATCATATTCTTATTTTTATAAGTGTATTTTCAGACATAAACGCATTCAAATTACCACCGAGAAAACTACCATTATACGACAAAATTTTTCCGAAATATGAGAAGCGTGAGATTGACTTGTTGAATGTAAATGGGTTTTACGGATTGATTGGCCCTAACGTCAATATTTCCAAAACAAATAATCTGTTTGAATTTTTTACTGGAGATGGTATGATACAAGGTGTATTCATTGACGAAGGTGAAATTACTCCTATCATATACAACATCAAAACTGAAAAACGCATATTTGAGAAGAAGAACAAGATGAAATTTTCGCAGCACTTTTTTATGATGCCCATTTACATGGCACTCCACGGGATGGGTCTCATACCGAATATTTTAGGATTGTCCAACACGGCCATATTGAATATTAATTCGCGAATTTTCACATTATTTGAACGCGATTTCCCATACGAAGTCGATGTTGATTTAAAAGATAAGAAAATACGAACAATGGGAAAACAATACATCGAAAACCTCAAACACTTCTCGGCACATTCAAAATATGATAAAAACAATGGCTTAGTCCACACAATTGACTACAATGTTCCATTCAAGAGAATACAATATAGCATATTAAATGAAAACTTCGACCATATATTTAGAGAAAATATTAAATGTCGATATTTCCCCATTGTTCATGACTTTGGTCTATATGGTAACAAAAGTGTCTTTACAGACTCACCAATATGTTTCAAACAGAATAATATATTTTTATTGAAAAATCCATTTGTTCTAGACGAAACATCTAATACGTATATCAATGTATATAATTCTAGAATAGACGAACTCAAAACATATGTGTATGAGAACCGCGGATTTTATATTTTTCATTACGCGGATATTAAAGAAGACAATAGAAAAATTGAAATAATGGCACCCATATATGACCATTTGGACTTTTCTTCTCTAGATATTGAAGGAAAATATAGAAAGCTTATCATTTATAAAAATACGGGTAAAATCGAGATGGATAAAAATGACGATTTAGAAACGATGAACTTGGATTTTCCAATAAAATGGGGCCAGAAAGTCATTTTGCGAAATGTGGAAAATAAATCGATCAATGGATTCGTCGTGTGTGACGGTTTGAAAATAGAGAAGAAACTGTTCTATAAAAATATTTGTTTTTGTGGGGAACCGCAATTAGTGACTTCTGAAAAAACCGACTATTTGATTAATATAGGGTTTAAGAATGGAAATATGGATGATGGATACCTTTTTTTAATTGATATGAATCGTTCCAATAAAATACACGAATACAAGTTGAATATGCCAGTAAATATTGGATTTCATTCTATCTTTATTTCGAATGAACAATAATGAAGAGATAAATGATTTGAGTCTTTTATTTTTATAAATGATTATATATATGAATAGATTAAGAATTCCAGACAGATTAGGAATTTCACGAGAATTACCAGAAGAAGTAAGAAATGAAATCGCTATGGCTATGGCAGAAAAAATTTTCAAAACATTACCAC
>CEOC01168698.1_pt1 | contig 19740 bp, 13 predicted proteins | sample 356191 | NCBI WGS metagenome assembly CEOC01 (sample SAMEA2619952, study PRJEB7988) | marine metagenome | biome: marine biome (ENVO:00000447); feature: deep chlorophyll maximum layer (ENVO:xxxxxxxx); material: "saline water (ENVO:00002010), including plankton (ENVO:xxxxxxxx)" | depth 17 m
ATTCATTATATTCATTAAAATCAGCTAATTTTATATTTTTATCTAAAACTAAGAGATTGTCTAGTTGATTAAGTGTAATTTTAGTTTTTAAATTATTATATTCTCTAATTAAATTTAAAGTATTATTTATATTTTCTAATTGTTGTTGTCCATAAATAGCATTTATTTCTTCTATTTTATTTAAAAATATTTTAGGTAAAGAAATATTAAAAAAAGTTTTGATATTATCTATATTATCTAATATATAAGTATAATTATTAATAATATAAGATTTTATATTACTTGTAAAATTATTTAATTTAAATTTTTTACATATTATATATTTTTCAGAATTAGCAATTCTACTCGTATTAGGTTTATATATATATATACTTTGATAACAATTAGTTAATAAAAATAATATTTCAATAGTTTTAATATTAAAAATATCAAAAATTTTTAATATAAATTTACCTTTATCTTTTTGCATTATTAGTGCATAAAAAACTTGTGAAACAATTAATTTCAAACTTAATTCTTCTTGTTTATTAAAATCGATTGAAAAATCAAAACCACCATCAGCAGTTATATAATCCATTGATTCTCTAAACTTATTATTAATATATAATAAATTTTGTTTTAAAAATAAGTCACCATTTTTTGATTCTCCTACTATAATTTTTATATGTTTATTTAAGTTAATATAATTATTACTTTTTTTCCAAGATGGTATATTTATATCATTAGAAATTAATGTCATACCATAATAAGAATCATTTTTATTATTTCTATAATAATTAAATGCTTCAATAAATCCTCCAGGACCTTCTGCAAGATGAAAGCTAGTTATATTATTTTCTTCATTTAAAATATTAAATACATGAATTATTTCAATCATTTTAAAAAAAGATCTACTTAATGGTTTATATTTACATATTGAAAAATTATTATTATAAATAGGTGGTGTATGTATATATTCATATGGATTAGTAATTTTTTTATAAAAATCCCAGTTATTATTATTATTATGAATTTGTTGTTTAATATAATTTATATGTTTATATAATGATGTTGAAATAATATTTTCATTAACTTCATTAGTTTCATCATTTAATTTAATATTAAATTCTAGAATATAATTTAAAGATGGTATATTAATATAGGCCATATTTATTTTTTAATTTATTATAGTAATAACAAATAATAAATTTATATTGTTTTATAAAAAAATATAAATTTATTATAGTATATTGTATTTATTTTTTAGTTTTTTCTTTTTTTTTTAATTTTTCTTCCTTAATTCTTTGTTTTTCTAATTCTTTTTCTAATAATTTTGCCTTCTTTCTTTCTTCTGCTAATTTAATTTTTTCATCTATAGTTAACTCTTTTTTTTCTTTTTCTTTTTCTAATTTAACACTTTCTTGTTTCATTTTAAAACCCATTTCATCTTTAGAAATAGAATCAACTTGTTCATCTAATATTTTTTTATCAATATCCATTGTTTCCATTTTAGTTTTTTCATCTTCTTCACTATTTTTAATTAATGATGGTATATTAGAAATATTTCTAACTTTTTTAAATACAAAACAATTATTTAAAAATGATATTTGTTTTTCTTCACTGCTCATATTTAAACTATTTCCAATAAGATTTTTTAATTGTTTATCTTTTTCTAAATCACCTACCATCTGATTATACATTAATTCAAAATTAGTTATACTTGATGGCATATTAATATTTCTAATTTCACTATCATTTAAAGCAACAAAACCATAATTTTCTAAAACACGAACTAAATAATCAAAATTTACTAAATATTCTCTTATTGTTTTATTAATGGATTCTTGATAAATATCAATAGCGTAACCTAAACTAGATTCATCATCATCAAAACTTTTATAATCATATTTTTTAGTAATTTGCCATATTTTTTTGTTATTTTTAAATAAACTAATACTTTCATTGTTTTCAATAGATTCTAACATTTTAAATATTTTTTTTCCATCAAAACAACATCCAATAAAATAACCATTTATTGCAGTATTTTGTGCTATATTTTTTAAAAATTCATTTAATATTTCTTCTTTTTCAAACATATAATGTAATGCAAACATTATAGAACTAATATTAAATCCATTATGAGCAATTCCATAATTTTTATAAACTCCTTTACCTAATGTAGATTCATTTTTTGTACCAATTCCTAATATTGCATTCATTATATTTTTATTTTTAGTATTTGAAAATGCATCACCTGATTTTATATTTGCACCACTATTTCCATTTAAAAATAATGCATCAGGTAATGATGTATATTTTTTTTTATAATTTAAATATCTAGCACATGCTCCATCTAATCTATTTTCAATATTATCTTTAGATAAATCAATACCTAGTATAAAATTTAATTGTATTTTTATCCATTTTGGTAAATCACCTCCTTTACCACACGCATAATCTATTAAAATATTACCTGATGCACTTGTATTTTTAAATAATTCATTTTTTATGTATAAATTATGAAAATCTCTAAGACTACGTGTCTCAGTTTTAGAATTTATTTTATTATAATAAACATCATCATCATTATTATCAATTAATATATTATTTCCTGTTTTAATAACTTCTTCACTTATTGGATAATGAATAGAATGCCAAGTACCATTTGCAACATGATATGCATTACCAAAATTCTTGACACCAGATTTTAATTCAGATGTTTTGTCATAACGTACTTTCAAAGGAATCCATCTAAATAATCCATTTTTTGTATTATCATATTTAAATTCTACTATACTATTGTCTTCAATTTCTTCATTTTCTAAAGTATAAATTTTAAAACTACCAGATTTATCATATATACCATGTATATTACATAAACCAGCATTTTCATCACTTGGATTTGTGGGATAAAATTGCATTGGTTTATAATTATTTTTATAATCTTCAGAATTATTAATTTTAGTATCTTCAATAATCATATTAAATGGATTAATATATCCATGCATTTTTTCATCAAAACCTACTTGTAAAATTAATGTAATATATTGATTAAAATTACTATTTGTTAAATCTAAACCATCATTATAATTATTATGTATAACAACTTTATTATATTGATCTTTTTTAAATTTTACAAGAAAATCAATAGTATTATATTCAGGTGGTTTCCATTTAAAACATTCTTTCCAAGTTATTTTAAAATCAGGAGCATTTATTCCAATGGTGTTTGAACCAACACCAGTATTTGTAGGTGTAAATATTAGTCCATCTGTATTGTATTCATATAATCCATCTTTAATATTATTTAAAATACTTTCATTTGCTTTAAAAATATTATTGCTATAAAATTTTTTTAATACAATTTTTAAACAATTTTTAGAATTTGAAACAACACATTTAGAATTCATTTTTGAAATAACAGAATTTAAAATATCTAATCTAGAATTTATTTTTTCACTTGTTTTTTTTGATGTTTTTTCTTTTTTAGTTTCTATATCAGTATTAATTAATGGTAAACTTGTTACATTCTTATTATTTATAAAATAAATATCAAAACAAGCAAATAAATTAATAAATTTGTCATATTTATCATTTGTAATATGTTCTCCATCAATTATTGTATTAAATAATTCTTTATTTTCTGTAAATAAACCTGTAAATTGAATATTCATATTCATTAAAATAAAATACATTTTTCCATTATTACTAATAAATAATAATTTACGTAAACCATCTGCTTTATCTGTTACACAATAATTATTTCTAATATTTGGAATAGTTTTATTAGTTTCATCAATATCTTTGCTATTTAATAAATTAATATTTTGTAATGTTATAGAAGAAGGACCTATAAAATCTTTAACATTAATTTTACTATATAATTCATTTTTTACATATTTTTCATTTTTAATAATTTTTAAATAATTATTTAAAATATTATTTTGTTGTATTAAATTAATTGGATAATTAGACTCTTGTAATCCAACTAAAATAATTTTAATAGTGTTTTTAAGAATTTGATGTAAATAATATCCTGTATCAAATTTAGTTTTAATTCCTATATCAGAATTAATACATTCAATTTCTATTTCATAATTTTCAAAAGAATTAAAAACATTTGAATCACTTATATTAAATTGTGGAATTAGTTTTCCATTATTAATTTGAGACATCTTAACTACACTACAATGAATATTTAATGGTAATTCAGGATGTTTAAATTCAAATCTTTTAATAAATCGAAATATTTTTTTAGTTGAATCCCATTTTTTAATAATTTTTTGAATTTTATCATCATATATATTAAAATTTTCTTCAAGTTGATATGATATTCTCATATTAAATTCATCGTAATCAAGGGGATAAAAAACTTTACCTTCTTGTGCAAAATGTTTTTTTTCTACAAATTTAATATTTTGTAAATCTTCTATTCCATTAATATTATTATTTTTACAATAATATTGTATATTTGGTAAACCAAATATTTCTGTTCTAATATTAGAATCTTCACTTTCCAAAATAACTTTTAAACTATAAGTTTCATTTTTTAATTTAAATTTATTAAATAATAGACTTTTAATTACATTATTGAAATCTATTTTTGTTAAATATTTAATTTTTTTAGTACCAAATCTTATTTCTAGTTCAGGAATAATATTTTCAGATAATTTATCTTTACTATCGATATATAATTTTATAAAACGTTTAAAAAGAATAGTATTTTCTGTATCATCTTCTTTTTCAAACATAGAAGCATATTTTTTTTCACTAATAATATTTTTTATAGTTTTTGACATATTATATATAATTAGTTATTATTTAATTAATAAATTAAATAATAATAAATTTCAATTTTAAAAATTTTATTTTAATTTATTTAAAATATCAAAATATAAATCTTTTTTTGTTTTCTTTTTATTTACATCATTATATAAATTTATTTTTAATTTATGTGTTATACTTATTAAATCATCTAATTTATAATAAGTTATACTTTTTAATGGTTTTTCCAAGTTTTCTAAATAATAATAATTGTTTATAATATTTTTATAATCATTTTCAGATAGATTTATTTTATTAATATTATTATTTTTTACATTTATTAATGAATTATTATATTTTAATTCAATAAAATTAAATAATTCATAACTATTAAGCATATTATTTTCTATTAACTCATTATTATTCAAAAAATAACTATAACTATTATTAGGAGTTACTATAAAAATACTTATATCTTTTAAGCAACATAATCCACAAAAAGTATTAAAACTAATTTTTTTAGCATTTAGTAGTTCATCTTCTAAAATATTTAATTTATATTTTTTCTTTAGTTTTAATTTATTTTTTCTTAATTCTTCTAACAATAAAATTTTAGTTTCTTTTTCTACTTTTAATATATGTTCATCTATATAATTTTCTTTATAAAGTAAATTATAAAAACACCAAAAAAAAGTATCTTCTTTATATTTATTATTATTGTCATTATATTTTTTTTTATTCTTATTATAATCTATATAAATTAAATTATTACTTACTTTTATTTTATTATTTTTTTCATTATTAATATTGTTATTATTATCAATATTATAAATATTATTAATATTAATAATGTTATCAATATTGTTTAACATATATTTTTTCAAGTAATTAAAATTATATTCCTCTATTTTAAACATTATAGTATACAATTAATACAATAAATATTTCTTTATTATTTTTTTAAAAAAATATTTTTTCCAATTCTAATTTTTTATCTTCATCTTTATTTATATATTTTTCTTGATTATTTATAAATTCTAAATATTTCCAAAGTAAATCAATAATATGTTGTGATAAATTATTTAAATTTACAAAGATCCCATTATCATTTTGTGTTAGCTTTATATTATGTTTATATAATATTTTTCCTATTTGTAAATGATGATCCAAGTCAAGTTTTTCAATATGTTTTTGTAATTTTTCTAAATTTTTATAATTAATATTTTCATGATTATTATTTACACTTTCATTAATAATATTATTAACTTCCATTAATAATAATATTAAAATATATTTTTAAATATTTTTATTAACTTTTCTTTTTTGTTGTAGAATATTTAGTTTTAGAAATTTTATTTATTTGACTTTTTTTATAATCTTCTTCAACTAATTCAGCAATAACCGAAATAAATGTATCATTTAATTCAAATCTATGGCCTATTACACGCACATATATAATATCTTCTACATTAATATTTGTAAATTTTGTATTATTATAATTATGATCACGCGCAACAAAAATTAAATAAGGATTAATATCATCATCACCATAATCATCATCATCATAATTTATTTTACATTTTAAACCTACTTTAGTACTTGAAACAACTTTACATTTTAAAATCATAGATTCAAAAGGACAAGAAATTAAACATTCAATTACTAAATCAAAAATTATAGAATCTGAAAATAATTCACCACATGAATAAGTTAATAATTTAACCGAATTTGTTTTTACATATCCATGATTTATACATTTTCCTTCTATTTTTTTTTTTATTTTTTCTATTATAGTATTTTCTAAATCATTATTTAGATTTGAAAATTTTAATATAATTTTTTCATTAATAATTTGTTTTATATATATATTTTTATTATCACACATATTTACTATATATTTATATATTTATATATTTATATTAAACAAATCAATTTTATAATTAAAATATTTATTTATAATTTTTATTATCTAATAAAGTTTCATCAATATTAACAAACCAACATTTTTCTTCTTTATTTGTATAATTATAATATCTTAATATTAATTCTATTAATATACAATATAAATTAACTGATATTTTAGGAGCCTTTTCTTTTGTTAATATTTCATAATATTCCATTAAAATAGATGGACTAAATGATGTACAATTTTTACCACTATTAAAATTTTCTTTTGTTTCATTATAAGTTTTAATTTTAAATATATATTCATTTCTAAATTTATTAGATGTTTCTTGATCAAATACTTTAATAAATCCTAAAATATTACCATAATTTTTTTTATTACTATATTTATTTATAATTATATTATTTAAATCAATATAGTCCATTGGTTTACCAAACTCTAATTCATTTGATTTATTTAAAACGAATAAATAATAATTATATTTATCTTCTTTATTTACTATTTTTTTAAATTTATTAGAAAAAGTATCATAGCTAAAAATAAATCCTCTAATTGTTTTACTTTCATTTTCAATAATTTTTTCATCATAATATTTTTTTATTATTTCAAAAATTTCTAATTCTATAGATTCTTTGAAAATAAACTCTTTATTTATATTATAAATAAAACTAATTAATTCTTTACTTGCATCAAATGTTAATGTATCAAGAATAATATTTACTATTAAATAATTAAGTGCTTTACTATTAATATTAAATGTTTTAAGTGAAATATCATTAAAGTTAAAAATATTTATTTTTTTTGTTTTAAAATGAATTATTAATTCACTTAAATTTTTAATTTTTTCTTTATTACTATTAAAACTTTCAATATATTTTGATGTTGGATTTAAAATATTTTTTAATTCTTCAATAATATAATTAAAAACAACATTATTATTTTTTCTAGCAGTCAATAAAATATCTTCATCATAACTATTATCATCTTCAAAATTATCTACTATTTTAATTTTAGATTTATCTAAATTAATTTTTTTATTTAATAAAGTATCATCTATTTTTTCTGGAATTTTATAATAATTATATGAATTGCTATATCTTATAGGATGTGTTTTTGTAAATAATGAGCTGTTTTTATTATTAATAACTAATGGTTGAAAAATATATAAATCATCTATATTTATTAAATATCCTTTATTACTATATTTATCTTTAATAATTATATTAGAATCCTTTATTATATTATTTAAAGCTAAATTAATTGCATTAGCACTATATTTAGAATCTTTGGATAAAAATTGAAGTAATTCTAATTTTGTATAATAATATTTTTCTTTAAATAAGTCTTTAATTATATTAGTTATTTTACTAATATGTGATTCATAATAATCAATATTATATGTAGAATCATTTATATTTTCTTCTTCATATAATTCTTGATTTATACATTGATAATTACAATTATCCATAAAATCACAAATAGCACTATTTGGTTTATCTCCTGGATTAAAATTTATTTTTTCATAATTAGATAATTCAATATTTATTCCATCTTTTAATATTTCTTTAATATTTTCTTCGGAAAAGCTTTTAAGCGAACTATTTAAAAAACAATCAACACTTAATTCTTTCATTAATCGTGTTATTTGTCTTATTTGTTTAATCTTAAATTCACATTTTCTATATATAAATAAATCAATAGCTTCACTATATTTATTATTTAATAATGTAGAATGCATATAAATTTTTACATTTCTTTCTTTAAATGGTAAATCTTTATGACTACATGTTCTTACTCCTCTTCCTATGATTTGTTCAATACGATGTATATTATACCATGGTTCCAATATATGTATTTGTCTAATAAATTTAAAATCTATACCTTCACTTCCCGCTGAAGATATTAATATAACTTTTATTATTTCGCCATTACTATTATTTAAATCTGTACATGCTTTAATATCTTTTTCACTATTTGGAGTTAACTTTTTATCACCACAAATTATTGTATAATTCGCTAACTTAGTATTAATATTTTTCTGAGATTTATTTATTTTAGTATTACTAATTAAATCTAATTTATTAATATTATCAAAAATTTCTGAACAAAATAAATTTTTTACATCACCAAATCGTGAAAATCCATTTGCTTCTAATGCCAATGCTAATGGTATTAAACCACCATCAATAAATTGAGAATATATAATTATAGGACCTTTTGAATTTTCAATAGTTTTTAAAATATTAAATATTTTTGTACTATATTTTTCTATATTTTCTTTTAAAAAAATATTTTCTTCACCTTTTTTTTTAAAATTATAATTATATCTTGAAGGCGGTTTATTTGATTCTTCATGAGACATTATATTGTTTAAACCATTTTTTGATATTAAATTTTCAATATTTATTTTTAAATCATCATAATTATCATCTTCAATTTTAACTAATTCTTCGTTTGGATAAACAATATTTAAAGCTTCTAATGGCTTTAAAAATGCTGTATATTTATATGAATTTAAATCTTCTTTGTCACAATTACTTATTATATATTTATATGCTTTTTCTTGATAACTAGATATTTTATTTAAATAAATATCAAATATTTCTATTTTTGAATCTATTCTATTATCATTAATATCATATATTGGATATTCATCTAAATTTTTTATACTTTTAACAATATCAAAATCATTTGGTAATATTCTATATGGAAAAATAAAAGGATTATCTCCCTTAACATAACTAATATATCCATTTAATTTTCTAATTAATAATTGTTTTCCAATTTCAACACCATCTGAATTTATAATAAAAGTACCATCTTTGTTAAATACATCATTTAATTCAATAATAGATCTTTTATCATTTAAATTTAATAAATTTGTTAAAAATATTATTTCTTTATAATCATTAAATATAGGTGTAGCAGATAATAATAATAATTTCATATTATCAACATATGATACTAATTTGTACAATTGAGATGCAACTAATTTATTACTATTTTCATCTGAATCTCGAATATTATGAATTTCATCTATTATTATTAATCTTTCTCCAAAATATTTTTGTAATTTATTTTTAACTAACATATTTTTTTGTTTTTCATTATAAGATTCTTTATCAATTAATAAACTATCTATATTAGATACTTTTGTTATTATATTTGCTAATTCAATATAACCTATAAAATCATAATAAGTATCAATAACATTATTAACTAAATTTTTTACTTTTTCTTTAGATACATTTTGATTTAACATATTTATATCTTTTAATAAATTATTACCTGCACAATTATTAATAACCCATTTATCATTCACTAATTTTAATTTAGATTCATCGAATAATTGCAATCTAAAATTTTCACGTACTTTTGGAGATGCAACTATTATAATTTTTTTATTTATATTATTTAATTTATAATATATTCTTACATTTTCTGAAATACCAATCGCTGAACATGTTTTACCGGTTCCTAAACCATGATATAATAATAAACTATTATATGGTGTATAAAATGATATAAAATTTTTAACAAATAATTGATGCTGTGCTAATTCAAATTCTTTATTACATAATTCATATGCTTTAGCTTCAATATTTAAATCATCATCTAATTCTATATTATATTTATTTTCACTAAATTCTTTTTTTTGAGATATTTTTACATTTAATAAACTATCATCTAAATGTGGATAAATATAATTATAATTTTTTAATAATTCATCTTCATTATTTGAAAATGATTTTTTATTTAATACTTCCAATGCATTTAAAAAATATTGCATATCTTTTTTTGTTTTTAATTTATTTTTTTCATTTTCTAAAATATATTCTTCAAAATTATTATTATTAATATTATCTTTAAATAAATCATATAAAACACTATTCATTAATTTTTTATTTTTACTTTTAATAAATTCGTTTAAATCATCTTTATTTTGTTGTTCTTTTTCTTCATCTTGATCTTGTTTTTCTTTTTTTTCTTCTTCATCTTGATCTTCTTCATCGAATTCTAATTCATCTATTTTTTTATCTATTTTATTTTCTTCATCAAATTCTAATTCATCATCTGAATCAGACTTAACTGAAGAATCTTTAACACTATTATCTTCATTATCAGAAGATATAGTTTCATCTTCAGAAGAAGGTTCTATATCACTTAAATCTAAATCTGTGTCTTTTAATTCTTCTATTTTAACTTCACTCATATATATTAAACATATACTTTATAAGTTTTTAATAAATTATTTAATTGAATTATAATATTTTTTTTTTCAACATTATAATCTCTTATATAATTTTTTGCATCATTTATATTAACCCAAGTTATTTTACTAATTTCATTGGTTTGAAATAATTTTTCTGGATTTTTAAAATTTTTAAATAAACCAATATAATATTTATGTTTATAAGATTTATAATTTGAACTAGTAAAAATTTCATCTAATGGTAAAATATTATTAATTATAATTATATTTTCTTTAGAATATCCTGTTTCTTCTTCAAATTCTCGTAATCCACACATAATATCTTTTTCTTGGTAATTTCTTCGGCCTTTTGGAAATCCCCATTCAGGTTCATTATATGAAATTTTACATTTATTAATTATATCATTTATATTAATTAAATTAGTATTAAAATTATAACCATTTTTTAATTTTTCAAATTTTATTTGTGACATTTTTTCTTCATTTTTATATTGATTTGTTAAAGAATTTCCCCATAAATAATTCCATAATGTTTTAAAATCATTATCCAATATCATTTTATGTTCATTAATTGTCATTCTTTCCATAATTTTAACTATATAATCTAAATCATCCAAATTATATTTTCCACGCATAAAATCAACAAAAGCCAAACTATCTTTTCTTCTTATTAATAATATTTCTATTGTTCCATTTACTATTCTAAATGTAATAACACCAATACTTGTAATTGGTACTTTACATTGATGAAATAAGTGTCCTATTTTACCACAATTATTACAAAATATTGTTTTTTTATTATTATACATAAATGTAAAACTATATGTAATTATTATTATGTTTTTATATTATTTAATAATAATGACTTTGAATCCAGAAATTTGGGGACCACATTATTGGTTTTTTTTATATACTATTGCTTTAACTTATCCTCTTTCACCTAATGATGTATCAAAAAAAAAATATTATGATTTTATTCAAAACTTTCCACTATTTATACCAAATCCCGAAATAGGTAGCACATTCTCTCAATTTTTAGATTCTTATCCTGTTACACCTTATTTAGATTCACGAGAGAGTATGATTAAATGGATACATTTTATACATAATAAAATCAATATTTATTTAGGAAAATCAGAAATAACTTATTATGATGCAATGAATAAATATTATGAAAATTACAAATTAAAAGAAGTAAAAAAAAAAGAAGAGAAAGATAATAAACATAAATATGTGTTTGGTTCTACAGTTTTTGTATTAATCTCTCTAATAATATTTTTATATTTTAAAAAATAATTATTTATATAATATACACTAATAGTATAATGCATGAAGATATAAAACAAGCTATGTATACAGATAAACATACTAATAGAGCTGCTCTAACAGCAACTCGACAAGCTGTTAGAGCAAAAAGAGATGCTGAAATAAAAGAGTTAAGAAATAAAAGGGAGTCTGAACGTAAGGAACTAAAAGATAGAATAGATAATATTAAAGATCTAATAAAGAAAGAAGAAGATACATTTAAGTTAAAATCTCTTAGGAATCAACTTCAAAATATTGAGGTGAAGGTTAGAAATAAAATAAAAGAGGGTCGTGAGGAATATGTAAAAGCAAGAACTCCCGTAGAAAAAAATAAACATGATCTTGATAAAAAATTACAAGATGCACGTAAAGCACTTGGCGTGACTAAAAAAAAACGACACAAAAAAAAGAAGACACAAAAAAAAAATACAAAAAAAAGAATATTAAAAAAAAGAATAAAATCTATTAAAAGAAGAAAATCACATAAAAAGAGAAATTAACTAAAAATCATAATTAATAAATATAATAATATATTAATTATGAAGTTAGAAATATTTATTGGAGCAATAGTTATATTTTTTGCAGCAAATATTTATTTTGAAGGAAAACTTATGCATTTTTTAAAATCATATAGCAAATATTATAAAATGGGATTAATAGGATTTGTAGGATTATGTGTATATTTTTATTTAAAACGTTCTCCGCAAAATGCTAAAGAATTCTTTAATAATGCACATGGTTATATAAAATATTTACCGATAGATAGACAAACAACAAGTTTTGTGACACCATTTATAGATTTTACTGGAAAAGCTTTAGGAGACTCTATAAATTCTAATTATAATACTAATTTAATCAATAAAAATCCATATAATAATTCAAATATAAATACTATAAATAATTTACCTAATGCACAAAGAAATGCACTATTAGCAAATACAAAAACAAAAAGATCAGTAAGTGAAACAAAAAAAAAATATGTAGCAGCAAGTCAAAATTGGTGTTGTAAACATTGTACTAAACAATTACCTGCATGGTTTGAAGTAGATCATAAAATTAAATTAGAATATGGAGGTTCAAATGATGTAAATAATTTAGAAGCATTATGTAGAGAATGTCATGGTAAAAAAACAGCATTAGAAAATTTATAATTTAGTAAATTTTTTCTTATTATTTTACTAATAATTTTTATATATAATATTTTATTTTTAAAAATTTTATATATATATTTATAGTAAATATTATGTCTATATTTGAAAATATACAAAAAATATTTGATGAATTAACTAAAATTTTTCAAAATTTATTAACTATTATTTTTAGTTTTTTAGAACATATAATTCCTATTATAAAAAATTTTTTTATAAAATTATTGGACACATTGTTTAATGGTGATAAATTTAAAATGAATATATCAATATTATTAGTAGCTTTTTTATTATTATATTACTATATTATTTATGTTTATAATTTATTTAACTTAAAAGATAACAAATTTTCATATATATTATCATTGAGTATTTTAACTATAAGTTTAACTATTTATTATTTTCTTTTCCATAGAAATCAATATAAAAAAGATTATGCTATTAGTTCTGAAATTTATAGTAAAACTAAAAATAAATTATATAATGAAATTAAAAAAGATGGAAAAGAAGATTATGAATTTGATAAAACTAATATACAAAATACTTTACTTGTTCCTATATTAAATGTTTTAAAATATTTTTTTAGTTATGTATTTATTTTACTAATACCAGTAATAGTATTAGCAATAATATTTTATATATTACAAAATTTTCAAAATTCATTTAATATCTTAAATAATATTTTAGGTTTAACAATATTTATAACAACATTAGCAATCATAGCAAAATTATTTAATTTTAATAATGATTCAAAAGATATTTGTGGTATTGAAAATTTAAAAGAAAGTAATAGTATTTTAAATACATTAAAATTAATTATATGTATAATTAAAAATTTTATATTTTTTATTCCTTGCTTATTAGTAATTTTTATAGATAAATTTAGAAATGATTTAAAATTAACACATCCTACGCTATTTATATTATTATTATTAGAAATATTATTAGTAAGTATGGTATTTTTTATTCCAATGTTATATAAGTTTATAATTCAATTAAATGGTAATGATTTATTAGGAGGAGAAGGTCCATATTATTTAAATGAATATAAAGTAATAGGTACATATCAAGAATTATATGGACAATATAATGATAATAAAAAAAACGATACTTCATACTATAATTTAAAATTACCATTTAGTGATGAAAAATATAATTTACAAACAATTTTTAATGGAGGTCCTTCTAGATTAAAATTAGGTGATTATAGTTATAGTATAAGTTTTTATTTATATTTAAATCCTCAACCTAATAATACAAGTATTGCATATAATGAAGAAACTACTCTTTTTAATTATTCAAATAAACCAATAATTTTATATAATGGTAAAACTAATCAATTAATAATTAGATCTAAAACATTACGTAATGAAAATGATCAAGTGGATACAATTTTTAAAACTAATGATCCTAAATTTAATAACTTTAATTTAAAATATCAAAAATGGTTAAATTTTATTATTAATTATGATAACAATATAATAGATATTTTTATAGATGGTAAACTGGTAGCATCTAAAAAACATATACCAGATTTTCATGGAAATGAAAAAATAAGTATAGGTGATATAAAAAATAAATTAAATAAAAATGGCATACATGGTGGTATAAAAGATATATATTATTTTTCTCAACCGAAACAAGTAAATAATATAGAATTTTTATATAATTTAACAAAAAATAATTAATAAAATTAAATTAATAAGATTAAACTATTTGAATTATAAAATAATATAAAATATTATATATAAATGGATGCATTTAAAGTAATATTAATAATTTTTTTAATTTTATTAATTATTTGGATATTAGGAAAAATGTTTTTTACAACTAATATTGTTTATGATATAATGTGTGATGCTAAAACTCCTGCTTCACAAGATAGTTTAGTATCAAATAATTCAATTTTAACTACAAATGCAAATGTTATTAATAATTTTCCACATAATAATACAAGTAATTTTATGATTAGTGTTTGGTTTTATATAGATGATTGGGAAAATAGAATATCAAAAGAAAAAAATATATTATTTATGTCAAATAGATCTGATGCAAGAACAGTATTTACAGGAAGTGATCAAATAGGGATAAGTCAAAAAGAATGTAAGTCTTTTCAAAGCACTACTCCTTATAAGAATTTAAATATATGTTTAGATGATTATAATAATAATTTACTAATTGATATAGAAACACTACCTCAATCACAGGAAAATGATTCTTCATATTGTTATACAAGATATTTAATAAAAAATGTTTCTGTTCAAAAATGGAATTGTTTAACAATAAGTGTTGATAATAAAATTTTAGATGTATATTTAGATGGAAAGTTACGTAATTCTTTTATTTTACCCCATATATATAATTCACATTATCCATCTGAATCTAATATACCTAAAAAAATATATTTAGGACATATTAATAGTACTAATTCAATCGGGTTTGAAGGTATGATTACTCGTGTAAGATTTGAACCAAATTCTATAAATCCACAAGAAGCATATAATATATATAAAGAAGGTATTAATGCATCATTAGCAAAATCATTATATGATAAATATAGTATGAAAGTATCATTTTTAGAATATAATAAAGAAAAGGGATCTTTTACTATATAATAAATTTTATAAATATTATTTTTATATAATATTATAGTATATTAATGGAAGATTTAAAAAATAATGTGCAAGAAAATTTTGATAAAATTAAAGAAAGTGCAAAAAGTATAAGTAATAATATAAAAGAAAATATAGAATCTATTAAACCAGAAACAAAAAGTGGTAATTTTAATTTAACTACTGATTTTTTAAATTCAAATACATTAATAGCAAAAGCCACATTTTTATTATTAGTAATTATAATATTTAGTTTTTTATTTTATATTATAGCAAAATTAATAATATATTTATTATCACCAAGTGAAACTCCATATTTATTATATGGAATGAAAGATGCAACATTACCTTTATCGATACCACAACCAATGAGTAAACCTAATGCAATACCTATTGTTAGAAGCAAAAATCAATATGATGGCATAGAATTTAGTTATTCTTTTTGGATGTATGTTAATGAAGTAGAATATAATGATGATGTAGATTTTAGACATGTATTTCATAAAGGATCTTTAAAAGATGGTTCTCCTGCTGGTGTATATGGTCCAAACAATTGTCCTGGTGTTTATTTATATACTGGAAAAAAACAATTTTCAAATAATTTAATTGAAAAATATCCATTACTTGGAATGCTTGTTAGATTAAATATATTTCAAGATAATAATTCTAAAGATTATCCTTATAAAATAGATGATGATGTTTATATAGATGGTATTCCTATAAAAAAATGGGTTTGTGTAGTAATAAGATTAACATCTCAAAATGTATTAGATATTTATATTAATGGAAATTTAACAAAAAGACATCAATTAACAAATGTAGTAAAACAAAATTATGATGATGTTTATATTAACTATAAAAATGGTGGATTCAGAGGAAATTTATCAAATTTAAGATATTATAATTATGCATTAGGAACATATGAAATTAATAAAATAAATTCACAAGGACCAAATTTAAATATGGCTGAAAATTCAAATATAAAAAATTCTGCACCAGAATATTTATCATCGCAATGGTATTTTAATGATTCAGATCCAATCAGCGATAATTAAGATTATTATAAAAATATTAATTAATTATATATATTTATATAAATAATTAATGACTAATATAAGACAAAATTTAATTGCATTAAATTCTGATAGTTCAAATAATACAAGAATATTTTTTAAATCTAGCTTAAATAAATATAATGGAAATCAAATTAATAATTTATTAGGATCTACTTCTGAAAAAAGAAAAAATAGAGTAATTTTAACAGGAAGACCTTTTAACCGAGATTTTGGCTTTGGAGGTGATATTTATATAAATAAATATAACTTAAAAAATAATATTAAATTTATTTTCAAAACTAATGATTTTAATAAACCAAGAATATTATTTGTAAAATCTCATGAAAATGTTAATATTAATGATCTTTTTTTATTTGATAATTCTAATAATTTAACTAACGCAAATATACTTTATAGAAATAATTTAAATATAGATAATAATAATTTTCAAATAAATTTAAATTTTTATAAAAATTATAAATATAATCAACAATTTAATAGTGATTATTATAAATTTAAATTACATGACTTTTCAATAAATGATGTTAGTAATATAACTAATGTAGAAGTAATAAATGATTATAGTAATAATAGATTAATTAATAATTTTAATGTTGGTGATTTTTCTAATTTACTTTATTTTCATAATACTAATACTGATACTATAAGTGGATATTATAATAATACAGCTTTAAATATAACTGACGATTCTTTTAATTTTTTAATATATAATAAACCTTCAGCAAATATTGTAAGTTCAAAAACTTCAAATAATTATACAAAATTAACTTTTGATAATAGTCAATTAGATAATAGTCAATCTGTTATTTTTTTACCTTTTAAAAACTATGATTATTATTCTAATAAAGCAGGAAAAATATTATTTTATAGTAATTGTATACAATTAAATAGTCTAATATTAGATAGTTGTAGTAATTTTTATACTAATAATCAAAGTATTACTCCTTATAAATATTATGACACTAGTAATACTATATTTTTATCTTTGGGTAATTTTATGACTGGATTTACTCAAAAAAATTTATTTAAACAAACAATATTAGAATTAAATAATTATAATATAAATAAAATATTATTTCGATCTTATTATGAACCAACTAAATATATTATACCTTCTGAATTAAGCAATAATTATTTAATAGAAAAAAATGATTATAGTTATAATTATATTTTTGATAATATATTGTATACTTATGTTAATATTAATAATTTAAAAAATTCAACTCTTAATTTAAGTGATTATTATTATAATAAATCAGATTTTTCAAATAATATTTATTTGAATGCTTTTAGTAACTATAATATCAGTGATATTAGTAATATTAATGTTAGTGATTATAGTTCAAATTATTTAAATTATAGTTATTCTGATGTTTGTTATAATAATAATACTTATAGACTAGAAATTTCACCTAACCCACATGTAAATATTGTTAATAATATTATATCGTATGATTTTAGGTTTAATTATAATACATCTTTTAATGTTAATTATTTATTAAATATAGACTATAATGATAGTATTAATGGTATTATAAATAATGTAAATTTTTTTAAAATCGATATTTTAACAAATTTCAATATTCCAGAAGGAAGTGTATTTAATAATGTTGAAGAAATATTAATTTATTATGATCCGTATAGTGAAAATACTCCACCTGAATTTAAATATCCAAATAACAATTTTGATATATGTTATAATTTTGAATTAGATTTTTTAAATACTGTTATTGAAAATAAACCCGGAGCACTAACTTCAACAACAAATATAGTATTTATACCAGAAAAAAATGGTAGTAATTTTTCAAAAAAAATGATTAATGGACTTATTGGATTAAACGATGTTCCAAAATTATTATCAATAAAACCATATGATCCATCTATATTAACTGGAAGAGGATTTAATAATCAATTAAATTTTCAAAATGGTACTTTATCAGCAGATGAATTACAATTAACAGATCAAGAAATTGTAAATAGAAAATTTGAATCTCAAAGAAATAATAAATTACAAAATAATAAGTTAAATTCAAAACAAAGATTTTCTAATTTGGTAAGATCTAGAATACAAAATAGAAATGTAAATAGAGAAACATATAATTCAGCAAATAACCCACCTCAAATAACTAAACAATCTTATAAAACAATTTTTCGTTCTAATTATTAAGACTTTTATTAAAATATTTATTTTAAAAATTGATAAATATTTTAATAAAAAAAATTTAATAATAAATCTTTATTATTAAATAAAATATATGTCAGATGACAATGACAAAATAAATATAACAGATAAGACCAAAAGTAAAATTTTTAAACTTTATGATTATAATGTTTATGATGGATTAAGTGAAAATAGCAATAAAGAAAATTTTAATAAATATAAAGATAATAAAGAATTTATTATTCAAGCATTTGGTATTAATAAAGATGGACAATCTGCTTCAATTATTATTGAAGGATTTAATCCATTCTTTTATGTAAAAGTAGATGATACTTGGGACAATCAAAAAAAAACAGAATTTATTAGTCATCTAAAATCTAAAATGGGTACTTATTATGAAGAAAGTATAATAGATTCAAAATTAATAAAAAAACATAAACTTAATAATTTTGATAATAAAAAATTACATAATTTTGTAAAAATAAGTTTTAAAAACTTGCCTGCATATAATAAAGCAAAAAAAATATTTTATCAAGATATTAATATTGGAAATTATTTTGAAAGAAAATTAATTAA